>ERZ1031720.104-NODE-104-length-10502-cov-6.956064_pt1 | contig 10502 bp, 11 predicted proteins | sample MGYA00518750_ERZ1031720 | MGnify/ENA primary metagenome ERZ1031720 (study PRJEB33718, sample SAMN03160008) | human skin metagenome | collected 2014-04-10 | study: EMG produced TPA metagenomics assembly of the PRJNA266117 data set (Human skin bacterial metagenome... | reverse complement strand
GTCAGATGTGTATAAGAGACAGGACCACGCCCACGACGCCGGTGATCAGGACGCCTTTGAGGCGCGAAGGTTTTGCACGGGTCTCGGCCGGAGCGGCCTCGTCCTTGGCCGCAGGTTTGCTGGTTGCCATGTTTTTATCCTCGAATCCAGCGCCGAACGCCGGACGACAATGGAGACGCACGCAGGTCGGCGACCTGCGTTGCGCCGTCAAGAAAAGCCGCGATGGACTCAGACATACAGGTCCAATCCCGGCAGGGGTGAAGCCGCGTTCACGGCCTGCAGGCCGATGGCGCTCGCCGGCGGGGCGAGGTCGACGCGGCCCATGCGCCGTTGCCCATGCGGACTGCCGTCTGTCGGGTGGGAACCGGCCTGGGCCTGTCCGCCGTTCTGCGACGAGACAGAATCGCCCTGCCCCGAATCGACCGAGAGTCGGGTCAGGTTCAGGCCTTGCTCACGCAACATATCGCGCAACTGGGCACTTTCGCTGTCGAGCAGTTCGCGCACGGCGCCGTGGTCGGTGCGAAACGCCACATGGGCCTCGTTGCCCTGGATCGCCACACGCACGTCCACGGCCTGGCCATCGGCGCCATCGACCGAAAAGCGGGCGCTCTGGCTTTTCTGGGCCAGCCAATAGCTGATGTCCGCCGCCAGTCCGTCCTCTGCGGTGCCGGGGGCGGCCAGCATGGCAGTGGTCGCAGAGCTCCACCCGCCTGGGGTATCGCTGCCCTGCCCCGTCCACGGCATGCTCACAACGCCGGGCCCAGTCGTGCCGTCGACGAGGGCCGCCGGAAACGCACCGGACCGGCGTGCCGTTTCACTGCGCAGGTCATCCCCTGCGGCGAGCGGATACAGACCGCCCTGGATCACGCGCGAGGCCGGGTGAGCGGCGTCGGTCTGCGGCAGTTGCTGGAGCAGGCTGCCGAGAAGCGGAGCATCGGCACGCGAGGCGGTGCGGCCGGCTGGCTGCGGCTGCTGTTGCACGGACTGCAGTGGCTGCATTTGCTGCGCCTGTCGTTCCAGCTGTTGTTGCCGAGCCAGATCGGCCTGTCCTTGCAGAAAGACCTGGCGAGCAAGCCATGGTGCCGCCCCCGGCTTGCCGGCCTGGACGGCGAGCGCCGCCTGCGCGGGACCGGCCGTCTCGCCCGGCACGGCACGGGCACGAGGCGGCTCGTCCGTCAGCGGCAAGGGCTGGTCCGAGCCATCGCCGGCGCCTCCGCCCGCGACCCCGGCGTCGTTGTCGGCAGCCTGCACTGTCGCTGCAGCCGCATCGGCCGCTGCCCCGGTCAGGGAGGGGGTTGCCGTCCGCGACGAAACCGGATGGCTCGGGGACGCGCCAGGGTCTGCCATGGGCAAAACCGTCAAGGCCGAGCCCATGAGCAGCCAGCTCGTATCCGCCATCAAATCCTGGCCGGACAACCTGGACGGTCGATCCGAATCTGCGCGGTCGGCAGGCGGGTCGGCCCGGCCGGTGCAGTCTGGACTGTCGTCGGTCTCGTCGTCGGCAGACTCCGCACGGGCATCGCGCGTGTCGCGGTCGGATTCGGCGGCCGCGGCTCGCACATCGCTCATCGCCTGGTTGCGGACTTCGAGGGCCTGCGCAAAACCCAGACCCTCACGGTTGCGGCGGGCCGCGTCTTCGACGCTTCGGACCTTGGCCGAGCCCTGCAGGCGCGGCGCGGGACCGGGCACGCTCGACATCGGTTCAATGGCCATGGTCGTTCTCCCGCTGGCTGTAAAGCATGCCGTTTGCAGAGACGCGGGCGGCCATCTCGTCCGTCTGTTTCTGTTCGCTTCGAGCCGTTGCACGGGCTTGCCGGTCGAGCAGACCGTCGGCCACCGCACGCAAGGCCTGTACCCGCGATTGCACCTGGGTCAGCGTGCTGCGGCACTGCTCGATCTGGCGCTGATGGCGTTTGACGACATCGGCCTGCAAGGCGATCACCTGATCCAGGCGTTCCATGAAAAGGTAATGGTGGCGCAGAACCTCGGGGGTGGCACTGCCCCGCCCGGCAGGGCTCCAGCGGGCATGCGTTTCGCGTGCATAACCCACCAACTGATCGAACTGCGCCTGGGCCTGGGCCGCTTCGGGCTCGGCCCGTGCCAGCGCACCCGCGGCCGTGTCGCGCTCTTTCTCGGCCATGCCGATGGCGATGTTCAGGGCATTGAGGCTGGATGTCATGGCACGCGGTCCTAAGCCGGGCGGCCCTCGTTGAGCAGGCCCAGCATGCGGTCCATGCTGTCGCCGAGGGTGGATCCCTCGTGCATGTCCTGGCGCAGGAATGCGCGCATGGCGGGTTGCATGGCGATCGCTTCCTCGAGCGCGGCATCGCTGCCCCGCGCATAGGCGCCGACGCGGATGAGGTCGCGGCTTTTCTGGTAACGCGAGTAGATGGCCTTGAACCGGCGGGCCATTTCGAGCTGGCCGCGCGAGATCACGTTGTGCATGACGCGCGAGGCGCTTTGCTCGATGTCGATGGCGGGGAAATGCGCCTCCTCGGCCAGGACCCGGGAGAGCACGATATGGCCATCGAGTATGGCGCGGGCGGCATCGGCGATCGGATCCTGCTGGTCGTCGCCTTCGGACAGCACGGTGTAGATGGCGGTGATGGAACCTCCGCCTTCACGGCCGTTGCCGCTGCGTTCGACGAGCTGGGGCAGTTTGGCGAACACCGATGGCGGATAGCCCTTGGTGGCCGGAGGTTCGCCCAGCGCCAATGCGATCTCGCGTTGCGCCATGGCGTAACGGGTGAGCGAATCCATCAGCAGCAGCACATGCTGCCCTTCGTCCCGGAAATGCTCGGCGATCGCCGTGGCGTAGGCCGCCCCCTGCATGCGCAGCAACGGCGAGGCATCGGCGGGGGCAGCGACGACCACCGCGCGCTCACGTCCCTGCTGGCTGAGAATGTCCTCGACGAACTCCTTGACCTCGCGGCCCCGCTCGCCGATGAGGCCGACCACGATGACGTCGGCCTGCGTGTAGGTGGCCATCATGCCCAGCAGCACGCTTTTGCCGACGCCCGAGCCGGCAAACAGGCCCAGGCGCTGGCCGCGGCCCACGGTCAGCAGGGCATTGATGGCACGCACGCCGGTGTCCAGCGGCTCGCGCACGGGGGCGCGTTCCATCGCGTTGATGGGCACGCGGTCCATGGGCATGGCGGCCACGTCCTGCAACGGACCGCCGTCGTCGAGCGGCTGCCCGCTGGCATCGACGATGCGGCCCAGCAGCCCATGACCCTGCGGCAGGCACAGCAGGCCGCTGGTGTCCAGAACGGCATCGGCATCGGGCCGGCCCAGGACGGGGGCCGGCACATAGGGACGGGCGGGCGCCACCTGGGCGCCGTTGCGCATGCCGTGCACATCGCCGGCCGGCATCAGATAAAGGCCGCCCTGGGTGAAACCCACGACCTCGGCGGTCACCGGCGGCTGCCCGGCCTGGCGCACTTCGCACTGGGCCCCGACGGCCGCGCGCAGGCCCTGCGCCTCCATCATCAGGCCGGTGAGCCGGGTCAGCGTGCCGCTCACCTCGAGGGGCACATCGTCCTTGAGCCGTGCCCGTGCATCGGCCATGAAACGGATCCAGGCCACGGGGCTGGCCACGTCCTCGAGACTGGCCTCGGGCTTGCGGCTCATTCGGCCACCTTTTCAGCGAGGCGTTCGGCCGGGACGGGGTCTTCACCCAGGGGGCTGTCCATTCCCAAACGGGCCAGGGCGCGTTTCCAGCGGCTGCCCAGCGTGCCGTCGACCGTGGTATTGCCCGACTCGACCATGCAATCGCCCGGCTGCAGGGTGTTGTCGACCTGCCAGGTCACGTAGCTGAGGGATTTGTTGGTGCGCAGATGCAGCGTGAGGACCTCGTAGTCGACCGGATGCAGGCGAACGGTCACGGCCCGGCTTTCGGTGCCCAGGCTGGTCAGCGCTTCGCGCACGACAGCCAGCGTGCTCACGGGATTGATGGCGACTTCCCGGCGGATGACCTGACGGGCAATATCGCAGGCCAGTTCGAGCACGGTCTGCGCGATCTGGTGCTGGATGATGACCAGCCCATGCTCGGCACTGACCAACAGGCTCTCCATGCGGCCGGACTGCTGGCGGCCCTCGCTCTTGACGTAATCCTGCAGGCGCTGCTGCCCCTCGCGCTGAGCCTGCTCCTGGCCGACGCGGTAGCCTTCGTCGTAGCCGTCTTCGTAGGCCAGCCGGTAGCCAGCCTCGTCGTTGGCCTGTGCAAACTCGTCGTCCGGCGCCACGGCCTGCGCGGATTCGGCCATCGGAGGCTCGCCGGACAGCGAACCGAAACGCACCGGCACCGCCGCCTTCACCTGAGGGGCTGGAATGATGCGCGAAAGGCGATTGTGGTTCATCGTCAGCCCTCGCCCATCACGATGACGCCTTCGTCGCTCATGCGGCGCAGGGTCTTGAGGATTTCCTTCTGCTGCGTCTCGATGTCCTTGAGGCGCACGGCACCCCGCATGTCGAGGTCGTCGCGCAAGGCATCGGCGGCCCGCGAGGACATGTTGCGGAAGACCTTGTCGAGCAAGGGCGGCGAGGCCCCCTTGAGCGCGACGATCAGCGTTTCCGACGCCACCTCGCGCAGCAGCAACTGCAGCTCCTTGTCCGAGAGCTTGACGATGTCGTCGAACACGAACATCAGGTCGACGATCTGCTGGGCCAGCTCGGGGTCTTGCTGGCGCAGGGCATCGAGCACCGCCGCGTCGAGTCCGCCGCCCAGCAGGTTGATCGCATCGGCCGCCGTCTTGATGCCGCCCACCGCCGGACGCGAGGCCTGCAGCCCGCCGGCCGACCAGCGCTCGAGCACGGTATTGAGCTCCTGCAGAGCCGCCGGCTGGATGGCGTCGAGACGGGCGATGCGCAGGATGACCTGGTGACGCAGTGCGGCCGGCAACTGGCGCAGCACATCGGCCGCGTGGTCGGCATCGAACTGCACCAGCAAGGCGGCAGCGATCTGCGGGTGCTCGCCGCGCAGCATCTCGCCGACCGACTTGGGATCCATCCACTTGAGCTGCTCGATGCCGCCGAGCTTGTCCTCGTGGAGGATGCGGCCGATCATCAGTTGTGCCTTGTCGTCGTCGAGCGCGCGGGTCAGCACGCCGCGCACGTAATCGCCCGTATCCGAGGTGAACAGGCTCTGGTTGGCCGTCGCCTGGGAAAACCGCTCGACCACCGTGTTGAGCTGTTCGCGTGTGACGGTACGGGTCGCCGCGATGGCTTCGCCGATCTTCTGCACTTCCTTGGGCGACAGATAACGCATGATCTGCGCCGCGTCGTCCTCGCCCAGCGACATCATCAGTATCGCGGCGTCGTTGAGACCTTGTTCATCCATGGCGTTTACCGGTCTTTCAGGCTACCGGAGTGCCGTGCACCCAGTTCTTGACGATGTTGGCGACCGCAGCCGGATTCTGCCGCGCCATCTGCCGGGCATCCTCGATGCGGATCTGCTCGGAACCGTCGCCGCTCACCGAGCCCATGGCGCCGCCCGTGCCGGGTATGGGCGAGGCCGTCGGCAGGGGCGATTCGAGCGCGGGGCGCTGCGGGATGTCGGAAACCATGGCACTGAGCATGCCGCCTTGCTGCGGCGGCTGGTGAGTCAGGGCTGCCAGGGCCATGGCCGACTCGCGTGCGGCGGTCATCTGTTTCATCGCCGGCCGGACGACGCCCAGCAGGACCAGCAATGCGACCAGCACCAGCCCCAGGGGCCAGGCATAGCTGCGTGCCACGTCCAGCAGTTGCGGGCTCTTCCAGAACGGCACCTCGGCGTGGGTCACGGCGGTCCGCTGGAACTCGGCATTCATGAGATTGACGGAGTCTCCCCGCGTCTGGCTGTAGCCCACGGCTTCGCGGACAAGACCGGTCATCTGCTCGATCTGCTGCGGCGACAGTGGCGTGGCGCTGGCCTGGCCCGACTCGGCGTCCACAGCCTGGCGGTAGTTGACCACCACGGCTGCATTGACACGCTTGATCGCGCCCGCTCCGGCACGGACCGACCGCACGCTGCGATCGACTTCGTAGTTCGTGGTGGCGTCGCGGCGCGTGGCCGGTGCAGCCGAGCCCGGCGCCGTGCCACCCGGCGGGCCATTGACGGCATTCAGCGGCTTCGGCTGGTTGTTGTTGATGGGTGCGGCGGCCTGGGCCGTCGGCTGGTTGCTGGCCGCCCCAGGCACCCCTGCCGGCGGGCTGGCATCGGCCGCCACAGGCACTTCGGACACCTGCTGGCTGCGCACCGCACTGGACTGGGGCGACAGGTTGGGGGCGTACTGCTCGGTCGTGACTTCGGTCTGCGAGAAATCGACCTCGGCAGTCACCTGGGCCCGTACGTTGTCGCGGCCGACGATCGGTTCGAGCAGGTCGAGGATGCGGCGCACGTACTGCTGTTCGACCTGTTGCTGGTACTGCAGTTGCTGCGCATCGGCACCGGCGTTCTGGGCATCGGGGGATGTCGACAGCAGCTTGCCGCTGTCGTCGATGATGCTGACGCGGGTCGGGTCCATTTCGGGCACGCTCGACGACACCAGATGCACGATCCCTGCAATCTGCGCCCGGTCGAGCCCACGCCCCGGATAGAGGGTCACCAGGACCGAAGCCGACGCGCGCTGCTGCTCGCGGAAAAAACCGTTCTGGTTGGGCAGCGCCAGATGCACACGCGCATTCTGCACGGCGGCAATCGCCAGGATGGAACGCGTGAGCTCGCCTTCGAGCCCCCGCTGGAAGTTGAGCTTCTCTTGAAACTGGGTGATGCCCAGGCGGTTGCTCTCCATGAGTTCGAAACCCGTGACCGAGCCCTTGGGCAAGCCTTGCGAAGCCAGGCGCAGACGCACGTCGTAGACACGGTCGGCCGGCACCATGATGGCCGCACCGCCCTCCGTGTATTTATAGGGCACGTTCATCTGGCTGAGCTGGGCAATGATGGCACCGCCGTCTTTTTCGCCCAAATTGGTGTAGAGCACTTTCCAGTCGGCCTGGCGGCTGAGCACCACGGCGGCGATGAGCAGGGCCAGCAGGACCACCACCCCGGCCGCCAGCTTGATCATCTGGCCTTGGCTCAGTCCGGGCAGGCGCGACTTCCAGCCCGGGCCTGGCGACACGGCAGCGGACAGAGACGATGAAGAAGCTTCGGCGATGGCTGACATGAAGTTCCAGGCAAGATGGAAGGCACCTTGGATGCTAGGCATTATTTGACACGCCACCGCCGCGCATGAACGGGATAAAAGGCGATTTACCCGGCTATTTCCGGCTTAAGAATCGGCGGCAAGCGCCTAGGATCACATCCACTGAAACCAACCGGTGTGCCCCATGAATGTGCGTTTTCCTCCCCTGAGCCCGCTGGATGCGCTGGGCGCGGCCGGGACGGCTGCGGGCGTGGGCGGCCTGCAGCGCAGTGCGCAGGCCGGCGCCGCGACCGGTGTCCGCCAGGCCCAGTTCTCCAGTGTGCTCGAGAACGCGCTGAAGGAAGTCAGCCAGAGCCAGTTGCAATCCGGCGAGCTGCAGAAGCAGGTCCAGCTCGAGAACCCCAAGGTGGGACTCGAAGAGACCATGATCGCCATGCAGAAGTCGCAGATCCATTTCCAGGCCGCACTGCAAGTCCGCAACCGGCTGGTACAGGCTTATTCCGACATCATGAACATGCAGGTCTGATCCCCTGCCGGCGCGCAGTCCGCTGCGGTCCGAAGGCGTCGGATCGGGTCGAGAAAAACAAAAAGCGGCCTCGGCCGCTTTTTTTCATCGCCGGTTCTGCCGGGCCGTACGGCTCGCTCAATGCAGCACACGCGAGACGGGCTGCGCCGAAAACATCGCCTGGAACTGGCCCATGCAAGGCTCCGCCAGCAGGCGGATCTCCGCATCGTTGCGAAGAATGCTCTGCATGATGCTGGCTTTCTCGCGCCGATCCGTCGCCGTGAGCTGCTCGCTCTGCGAGAGAAAGCGCAGTTGTTCGATCAATACGGCACATGCCGACTCGTAGCGCACGAGTTGGTCCCAATCGCCCCGGCGAGCGGCATCGAGCATGAGCTGGCTGCTTTCGCGGATGGCACGGTAATAATTGAGCAGGCTGGGGCCCATGGCATTGATTGGGGTGTGGCGAAGGGTTTGTAAATGCACGATGCTTAGGCGTTCGCCAGCGGAGCCGGCGATTCGTGCTGAAGGCTGGCGGCATCGGGACCGATGGCGTTCCAGCCATCGAGCACGGGAGCGATCAACTGCGCGACCTCGGCCAGGGCCGCATCGTCGTTGTGCAGGTTGGCCCAGGTCAGACGGCGCATGCAGTAGTCGTACAGGGCCTCGAGGTTGTGGGCCACGGATCCGCCCCGCTTGAGATCGAGCGCGCCCAGCAGGCCTTGCTCCAGGATGTCGACGGCCCGGGTGATTTCACGGCCCTTGAGCGCCAGATCGCCACGCTGCAGCGCCCCGCGCGCGGCATTGATCGACTGCTGCAGGCCTTCCAGCAGCAGACGGATGAGCTGGTGAGGCGACGCATCGGCGACACCGCCCTCTGCGCTCTGGGCACGGTAGGCCTGGACGGCGCGGCTGCGATTGTGGGCAGAACTGAACATGGTGTGTACTTCCTTTGGGATGGCGGACACGCGGCCGGCGCCATGGCTTGGGGGGATCGACTTTTATCCTTTATCGGCAATCAGCTCGCGACATTGAGTCTTTTCGAACCGTCATGCAGACATCGGATGGACACACCACGTGGGCGGTGCGGTCGGGCCATGCACAAAACGGGCTGGATCGGCCCCGGTTGCCTTTGCGCTCAATCCGAGTCCTTGTTCCATTGCGTGATCTGCTGCGTCATGTAGGTGTTCAGCGCGTTGAGCGTGGCCATCTTGGTGTCGAGCGCCGCATACGACTTTTCGAGACGGGCCTGCATGGCCGTGGCATTGGCGTTGACCTTTTCCTGCGCTTTGCCGTTGCTGGTCCGCTCCTGCGCCAAAGCATCGGTGCGCAGGTCGATCAGGCCGTCGTCCGCCGTCAGGCCCGAAATGAACGACCCGAGTTTGCCGGAGAAACTTGTGTCCGCTTTCGCAACGGTGGCACCGGCAAAGAAGGTCTTGAAGCCCGCCACACCATGCGTCGTCATGGCCTTGTCGAACTTGGTGCTGTCGAGCGTCAGCGCACCGTCGGCGCCCAACGAGATGCCCATGGCGGACAGCGAGTTGAGGCTGCCGGCGGTGTCGACGGCCCCTGTGACGGCCGTGCGCATGCTGGCGAGCAATCGGTTGGCGGTCGAATCGCCTTGCAGCGCTGCGGCCGTCTTGGTCGCGCTGTCGTACTTGGTGAGCGATGACAGATAGTTGTTGTAGGCGTTGTAGGCGGTGACAAAGGACTGCACCGAGGTTTTCATGGACGCCATGTTCTGCGTCATCGTCACCGTCACGGGGGTCGTGGTGACCTTGTTGACCTGAAGGGTGAGGCCTGGAACGGTGTCTGCAAAACTATTGGTCTTGGAGCGAATGCTCAGGCCGTTGAGGGTGGCCATCGCATCCTGCGCGTACTCGGTGGTGTTGGCCGCCATGCCCAGTGTCGGATGGTTCTGCGGATCGAACGCCAGTTGGGACAGGCCGGTGCCCGAGGTGTCGGGCTGGCCACTGGCATCGCTGGCCTGGATGCGAAAGCCCGCAGCCTGCCCCGTGGCGCTCGAACGCAGCATCAGGCGCTGGCCGGTCGCGTCCGTGATGACGGTCGCGGTCACGCCGGCCTGGGCTTCGTTGATCTTGGCCGCGATCTGCGAGACCGAGCTTTCGGCGGCATCGATCGTGATGTCCACCGCCGCACCGCTGCCGGCGGCAAAGCTCATGCTGCCGGATGGACCCGACCAGGTTCCCAACTGGATGTGCAGCTTGCCGGAACCGAGCTGACCATCGGCCGCCATCGACGCCGATGCGGCAGACTGCTCACGCGCCAGTTGCTGCACGGCAATGCTGTAGCTGCCGGCCTGCGCCGCCGTGGCGGTCGTGGAAACGGAGACCGAGGCCGAGTCGCTGGAGCCGACCGACATGGCCGACCAGGTCTCGGCCTTGCCCAGCGCCGCAGCGGCATCGGCCACGCTGGTGGCCAGCGAGCGGATCTGGCCATAGGCCGATACCTTGCTCGTGATCAGCGTGGCCTGCGTGGCCAGGGTTTCGAGCGGCTTTTTTTCGAGGGCGACCAGCTTGGAGATGATGTTGTCCACATCGAGTCCGCTGCCGAGGCCCAGGGAGGTAATCGTAGCCATGAGAATCCTACCGATAGAAAAACGATCCGGAAACAGCCCGGGGCCATGCCGCGGCCGAGGGCCGATCCCGGCCGAAGCCAGGCGATGTACGAATTGTCTGCCAGCCGCCCGGTCCCCGATCACCCAAGCAACAGCCGGAAAAGCATCCAGTTCGAGCGATCAGCACCGTGCTGCCGCCGCGCCTTCGGCCAGCCCGAGCCTGTTCTAGCCACGCAACAGGGTCAACACGCCCTGGGGCCTGTCTCTTATACACATCTCCGAGCCCACGAGACAGGCAGAA
>ERZ1031720.103-NODE-103-length-10546-cov-6.995711_pt1 | contig 10546 bp, 6 predicted proteins | sample MGYA00518750_ERZ1031720 | MGnify/ENA primary metagenome ERZ1031720 (study PRJEB33718, sample SAMN03160008) | human skin metagenome | collected 2014-04-10 | study: EMG produced TPA metagenomics assembly of the PRJNA266117 data set (Human skin bacterial metagenome... | reverse complement strand
CCTCTCTATTCGTCGGCAGCGTCAGATGTGTATAAGAGACAGGCCCCCGCCGCCGCAGGCGGTGGTCGACGTGCAGCCCGTGGCCACGCAGCGCCTGGCGGTGGAGCAGTCGCTGCCCGGACGCACGGTGGCCTACATGGTCTCGGAGGTGCGGCCGCAGGTGGGCGGCATCATCCAGAAACGCCTGTTCACCGAAGGCCAGCAGGTCCAGGCCGGCCAGGTGCTCTACCAGCTCGACCCGCGCGGCTACCAGGCCAGCTACGACAGCGCCAAGGCAGAGCTGGCGCAGGCCGAGGCGGCCGTGCTGTCGGCCCGGCCCAAAGCCGAGCGCTACCGCGAGCTGATGGCGATCGACGCCGTCAGCAAGCAGGACGGCGACGACGCGATCGCCACGCTGCGCCAGGACGAGGCGGCCGTGCTGGCCGCCAAGGCCCAGTTGCAGACGGCCCGCATCAACCTGGACTACACCCGCGTGACCGCCCCCATCGCCGGCCGGATCGGCACGTCGGCCTATACGCCCGGGGCCCTGGTCACCGCCAGCCAGGAAACGGCGCTGACCACCATCTACCGGCTCGATCCGATCCATGTCGATGTCACGCAGACCAGCGCACAGTTGCTGGCACTGCGCAAGCAGCTCGACAGCGGCGCACTGCAGGCGGTCGACGGCAAGGCGCAGGTGAAGATCGTGCTGGAGGACGGCAGCACCTACGCCCACACCGGCACGCTGGAATTCGTGGGCACATCGGTCGACACGGGTACCGGCAATGTGACGCTGCGCGCGGTGGTTCCGAATCCGGACGGCCTGCTGCTGCCGGGCACCTATGTGCGGGCCCTGCTGCCCATGGCCATCAACCAGCGGGCGATCCTGGTGCCGCAGACGGCCGTGGGCCGCAACACCCGCGGCGAAGCCACGGTCAAGCTCGTGGCGGCCGATGGCCGGGTGGCCGAGCGGGTGGTGCAGACGGGCCAGGCCCTGCAGGACCAATGGGTGGTGACCGGCGGCCTCGAACCGGGCGAACGCCTGATCGTCGAGGGCGGCAGCCAGGTCGCCGCCGGCCAGACCGTGACGGTAGGCCAGACCGTGACGGATGCCGCCGCCTCGTCCGGCACGAGCACCGCAGCCCCCGCCCGCTGAGGACACGCCATGGCCAGATTCTTCATCGACCGCCCCATCTTCGCCTGGGTCATCGCCATCGTCATCTCGCTGGCCGGCGCGCTGGCGGTGTTCACGCTGCCGGTGGAACAGTACCCGGACATCGCACCGCCCTCGGTCTCGATCCGCGCCACGTACACCGGCGCTTCGGCCGAGACCACCGAGAACTCGGTCACGCAGGTGATCGAACAGAACATGACGGGGCTCGACAACCTGCTGTACATGTCGTCGAGCAGTTCGTCGTCGGGCAGCGCGCAGGTCACGCTGACCTTTGCCTCGGGCACCGACCCGGACACGGCCCAGGTCCAGGTGCAGAACAAGCTGCAGCAGGCCGAATCCATGCTGCCCGATGCGGTGCAGAACACCGGCGTGACCGTGACCAAGTCGTCGGGCAACATCTTCATGGTGCTGGCCTTCACGTCGGACGACGGCAGCATGAACGGCACCGACATCGCCGACTACATGGCCTCGACCCTGCAGGATCCGATCAGCCGGGTTTCGGGAGTCGGCAATGTGCAGGTGATGGGTTCCGCCTATGCGATGCGCATCTGGCTCGACGCCGAGAAGCTGCGCACGTATTCGCTCATGCCCTCGGATGTCACGGGTGCCATCGAGGCCCAGAATGCCGATGTGTCGTCGGGCTCGCTGGGCGCGCTGCCGGCCGTCGACGGCCAGGCCCTCGCCGCCACCGTGAATTCGCGCAGCCGGCTCAAGACGGTCGATCAGTTCAAGGCCATCGTGGTCAAGTCCGACAGCAGCGGCGCCGTGGTGCGCCTGTCGGACGTGGCACGTGTGGAGCTGGGCAGCCAGTCGTACTCGGCGATCAGCCAGTTCAACGGCAAGCCCGCTGCCGGCATGGGCATCGAGCTGGCATCGGGCGCCAATGCGCTCGACGTGTCGGAAGCCGTGGACGCGCGCCTCGAATCGCTTTCGGCGTTTTTCCCGAGCGGGCTGAGCTACCACGTCGCCTACAGCACCACGCCCTTCGTGCAGATCTCGATCGAGGAAGTGGTCAAGACGCTGATCGAGGCCATCGTGCTGGTGGTCGCCATCATGTACCTGTTCCTGCAGAACTGGCGCGTGACGCTGATCCCGGCCATTGCCGTGCCGGTGGTGCTGATGGGCACCTTCGGCGTGCTGGCGATGCTGGGTTATTCGATCAACACGCTGTCGATGTTTGCCATGGTGCTGGCCATCGGCCTGCTGGTCGACGATGCCATCGTGGTGGTGGAAAACGTCGAGCGCCTGATGAGCGAGCAGGGACTGTCGCCCTACGAGGCGACGCGGCAGTCGATGGGGCAGATCACCGGCGCACTGGTGGGCATTGCCCTGGTGCTGACGGCGGTGTTCCTGCCCATGGCCTTCTTCGGCGGTTCGACCGGTGCCATCTACCGGCAGTTCTCGGTGACGATCGCTTCGGCGATGATCCTGTCGGTGCTGGTGGCCATGACGCTGACCCCTGCGCTCTGCGCCTCCATCCTCAAGCCGATCCCCTCCGGCGGCCCTGTCAGCGCCAAGGGGCCGATGGGCCGCTTCTTCGCCGCGTTCAACCGCCGGTTCGAACAGGCCACGCGCCGCTACCACGGCGGGGTCGAAAAAGTGACCCGGCATCGCAAGCTGGGCGTGCTGGCCTATGCCGTGATCCTGCTGGCCATGGGCCTGCTGTTCTGGCGGCTGACCACGTCATTCCTGCCCGAGGAAGACCAGGGCATGCTGATGGTGCAGGTCAAGCTGCCTTCGGGAGCCACGCAGCAGCAGACGCTCAAGACCATGAACCAGGTGTCGGCCTACCTGCGTGAGCAGCCCGAGGTCGAGTCGGTGATGGCGGTGGCAGGCTTCAGCACCGGCGGCAGCGGCCAGAACTCGGGCATGAGCTTCGTTCGCCTGAAGGACTGGAGCGAACGCGAGGCCGATGCCAATGCCATCGGCGCACGGGTGACCGGGGCCATGACCCAGCGTTTTCGCGACGCGCAGATCTTCGCGATGGCACCTTCGGGCATTCCGGGCATGGGCCAGAGCTCGGGCTTCACCTTTCAGTTGCAGGACCTGGGCGGCGCCGGCCACGAGGCGCTGGTGGCGGCGCGCGAACAACTGCTGAAGCTCGCAGCGCAGAGCCGCCTGCTGCAGACCGTGCGCTACGGCAGTCTCGAGGACGCACCGACCTTCGACATCCGGATCGACGACGCCAAGGCCGGGGCCCTGGGACTGGCCCAGAGCGACATCAACAGCACGCTGGCGACCGCGCTGGGCAGCACCTACGTCAACGACTTCGTCAACGGTGGCCGCATCAAGAAGGTGTATGTGCAGGGCGAGGCCGCCTCGCGCATGCTGCCCGAGGACATCGGGCGCTGGACGGTGCGCAACGGCCAGGACCAGATGGTGCCCTTCTCGGCGTTCGCCACCACCGGCTGGAGCTACGCGCCGGCCTCGCTGTCGCGCTTCAACGGCTCGGCATCGATGCAGATCACCGGCCAGGCTGCCGACGGCGTGAGCTCGGGCACGGCCATGGCCGAGATGGCCAGGCTGGTTACGCAACTGCCCAAGGGCTTCGGCTATTCGTGGTCGGGCCTGTCGTTCCAGGAACAGCAGGCCGGCGCCCAGGCGCCGCTGCTGTACGCGGTGTCGCTGCTGTTTGTCTTCCTGTGCCTGGCGGCGCTGTACGAGAGCTGGTCGATTCCGTTCTCGGTGATGCTGGCCGTGCCCATCGGCATCCTGGGCGCGCTGCTGTTCACCACGCTGCGCGGGCTGCACAACGACGTGTATTTCCAGGTCGGCCTGCTGGCGACGGTGGGTCTGGCGGCCAAGAACGGCATCCTGATCGTCGAGTTCGCCCGCGAGCTCGAAGCCCAGGGGCGGCCCTTGATATCGGCCACGCTGGAGGCGGCCCGGCAGCGCCTGCGACCCATCCTGATGACCTCGCTGGCCTTCATGCTGGGTGTGCTGCCGCTCGCCATCAGCACGGGTGCTGGCTCGGGTGGCCGCCACTCGCTGGGCACCGGCGTGCTCGGCGGCACGCTGGCCTCGACCGTGCTGGGCATCTTTTTCGTGCCGCTGTTCTACGTCATCGTGCGCAGCCTGCTGCCCGGCCGGGAGCGCAAGCCGGACACCCGCCAGACCGCCACCCCGCACGCCAGCGAGACCACGCCATGAACCGCAACCGACCCGCCCTCCGCATGATGCCGACCCCCCGGCTGCTCGCCGGCCTGACGCTGGCGCTGGCCCTGGCCGGCTGCACCAGCCTGGCGCCGGACTATGTACGCCCCCGGTCACCGGTGCCCACGCAATTCCAGGATGTCCCGGCCCGCACGACGGACGACCGCACGGCCGCCGAGCTCGACTGGCGTGCGGTCTTCATCGAGCCCCGCCTGCAGCAGGTCGTCGCGGCCGCGCTGGAGAACAACCGCGACCTGCGCGTGGCCGTGCTCAACATCGAAAAGGCCCGGGCGCAATACCGCATCCAGCGCGCCGATCTTCTGCCCTCGGTGCAGGCCACGACCAGCGCAAACGCATCCCGTACCAGCGCCGCCAGCAGCAGCAGCGGCCGCTCGGCGGTGGGCCGCACGGTCGCCGCCGAGGTGGGCTTCAGCAGTTGGGAGCTCGACCTGTTCGGCCGTATTCGCAGCCTGGAGGATCAGGCGCTGCAGACCTTCCTGGCCACCGAGCAGACGCAGCGCAGCACCCGCATGAGCCTGGTGGCCGAGGTCGCGGGCGACTGGCTGGCCGTCAACGCCGCGCAGGAACGCCTGGCGCTGGCCCGCCAGACCCTGGAGAGCCAGCGCGAGACCCTCAGGCTGACGGAACGCAAGCACGCGCTGGGCGTGGCCTCGGGGGTCGATCTCAGCCAGGTGCGCAGCAGCGTCGAAAGCGCGCGCGTCGACGTGGCCAGCTACACCACCGCACTGGCCCAGGCGCGCCATGCGCTCGACCTGGTGGTCGGGGCTCCGGTGGACGATGCCCTGCTGCCGGCTTCGACCGACACCGGCGGCCCGGCGAGCGCGATCGCACTGGCGCCCCTGCCCGCTCCCCTGCCATCGAGCGTGCTGCTGCAACGCCCGGACGTGCTGTCTGCCGAGCACACACTGCAGGCCGCCAACGCCGACATCGGCGCGGCGCGTGCGGCCTTTTTCCCGACACTCTCGCTCACCGCATCGACAGGCCGCAGCAGCGACGCCCTGTCCAGCCTCTTCGCTGCGGGAACCCGGACCTGGTCGTTCATACCCAGTCTCTCGATCCCGATCTTCGATGCCGGCTCGCTCCGGGCCGAGCTGGACGCCTCGAAGATCGAGAAGGACATCGCCGTGGCCGACTACGAACACGCCATCCAGACGGCTTTCGGCGAAGTGGCCGATGCCCTGTCCGCACGAGCCCAGATCGACGAACAGCTCGACGCGCAGCGCGCACGAGTCGAAGCCACCGGGCTCGGCTACACGCTGGCCGATGCGCGCTACCGCGGCGGCGTGGACAGCTACCTCGAAGCGCTGGATGCACAGCGTTCTCTCTACAGTGCCCGGCAGACCCTGATCACGCTGCGGCTGGACGAGGCCGTCAACCGCGTCACGCTCTACAAAGTGCTGGGCGGAGGAGCCGATGCGCAAGCAGCCGGCGGCCCGAACCTCGCGGCGACGGCTCAGGGCGATCGCGCAGCACGGTGAGCCAAGGCTCGCGCGGGCCCGAAAAGCGCCAGAATGCCGAATCGATCCGGCCTGGGTGCCGGATGTTCATCGGCACGCCGCTGCCGCTTTTGTTGTCCACAGGAGCCCTCTGATGCCTCCCCTTCGACTCGCCGTGATCGGCTGCGGCGCCATCGGTTCGGCCGTGCTGCGTCACCTGGCCACCGAGCCCTCGGTCCGGGTGGCCGCCGTCGTGCTGCGCGACCCCGCTTCGCCGACGGGCGGAATTGCACGCACGCTGGCGCCCGGCGCGCACGTGCTGGCGCGGCTGGACGACGCCCCGGCCCCCGTCGATCTGGTGCTGGAATGCGCGGGCCATGACGCCCTGGCGGCCCATGTGCTGCCGGCGCTCGCGCGGGGCGTGGATTGCATCGTGACATCGATCGGGGCGCTGGGCGATGCCGAACTGGCCCGGCGGCTCGAACAGGCCGGGCATGACGGCGGCTCGCAGCTGGAGCTGGTGTCCGGCGCCATCGGTGCGATCGACGCGCTGGCCGCGGCACGACTGGGTGGACTGGAGCGGGTGACGTATGTCGGCCGCAAACCGGCCTCGGCCTGGCAGGGCACGCCTGCCGCCGCCCTGCACGCGCTCGAGGACCTCGACCGCCCCCTGTGCATCTTCGAGGGCAGTGCCCGGGAAGCGGCGCGCCTCTACCCCAGGAATGCCAATGTGGCGGCCACCGTGTCGCTCGCCGGGCTGGGGCTGGATCGCACGCAGGTCCAGCTCTACGCCGACCCGCATGCCGGCGGCAACGTGCACGAGCTCCAGGCCGAAGGCGCCTTCGGCTCGCTCGTGCTCACCTTGCGCGGCCAGCCGCTCGCCAGCAACCCCAAGACCTCGGCACTGACCGTCTACAGCGCCTTGCGGGCCGTGCTCAACCGGCGCGCCGCCTGGCGAATCTGAGCGGCCGGCGGCGGCTCCGGCACGAATGCGCGACACGGCGGCCGCGTGGGCAAGCCCCGTCAAAACCCGCCCTCGCCGCCTGCCGCGCCGCCCCCAGGCTGCGGCAGGGGCTGCGTCATGAGGCAAAATCCGGTTCATCGTGGCCACCCGCAGTGGCATGCGGTCCGGATGACGGGCCGCCCTCTTCCTTAGCATCTGGACTGAATAACCTCATGATCGTCAAACCCCGCGTGCGTGGCTTTATCTGTGTGACCGCTCATCCGGTTGGCTGCGAAGCCAACGTCAAGGAACAGATCGACTTCATCAAGGCACGCGGCCCCATCGCCAACGGCCCCAAGCGTGTGCTGGTGATCGGCGCATCCACCGGCTACGGCCTGGCCGCCCGCATCACCGCCGCTTTCGGCTGCGGTGCCAAGACCCTCGGCGTGATGTTCGAGCGCGCCGGTACCGACGGCAAGCCGGGCACGGCAGGCTGGTACAACACCGCCGCTTTCCACAAGCTGGCCGGCCAGGAAGGCCTGTACGCCCAGAGCATCAACGGCGATGCGTTCTCCGACGCCGTCAAGCAGCAGACCATCGAGACCATCCGCCGCGACCTCGGCCAGGTCGACCAGGTCGTCTACAGCCTGGCCTCGCCGCGCCGCACCCACCCGCGCACCGGCCAGGTCCACACCTCCACGCTCAAGCCCATCGGCAGCGCCATCCACCTGCGCGGCATCGATACCGACAAGGAACAGATCACGGAAGTGACGCTCGAACCCGCCAGCCAGGAAGAGGTCGACAACACCGTCGCCGTGATGGGCGGTGAGGACTGGAAGTTCTGGATCGAGGCGCTGCGCGAAGCCGGCGTGCTGGCCGACGGCGCCACCACCACCGCCTTCACCTACCTGGGCGAAGAAGTGACGCAAGCCATCTACTGGAACGGCTCCATCGGTGCCGCCAAGAAGGATCTGGACCGCACGGTTCTGGGCCTGCGCGAGACGCTGGCCGCCACCGGCGGCGACGCCCGCGTATCGGTACTCAAGGCCGTGGTGACGCAAGCCAGCTCGGCCATTCCGGTGATGCCGCTGTACCTCTCGCTGCTGTTCAAAGTGATGAAGGAACAGGGCACGCACGAGGGTTGCATCGAGCAGCTCGACGAGCTCTACCGCAACAGCCTGTGCAGCGCCACGCCGGTGCTCGACGACGAAGGCCGCCTGCGCGCCGACTACAAGGAACTGGCACCCGAAGTGCAGGACCGCGTGAAGGCCCTGTGGAACGAAGTGACCAACGAGAACCTGCACGAGCTGACCGACTTTGCCGGCTACAAGCAGGATTTCCTGCGTCTTTTCGGTTTTGGCCTGCAGGGCGTGGACTACGGTGCCGATGTGGCGGTCGAAGTCGACATCCCCGGCGTGATCACGGTCTGAAGACCGCCGCCCGGCCAACACGCCCGGCCGGGCCACGGCGCCGCTTCGCATCGAACACGGCCCCACGCCGGCCGGTCATCAGCCCACCGCAGCCAGCTTGGGCGGCTGCGGTGCCCGCATGCTGCCCGTGTCCAGCCAGCGCTGATGCCAGGACAGCGCCTCGCCCAGCATGTGCGGCGTGTGCAGCCCGTAGCTGGTATGCAGGGCCCGATCGAAATAATCGCTCAGCGCATCGCGGTAGTCGGGATGCACGCAGCGGTCGATCAGCACCCGGGCCCGCTGCTTGGGCGACAGGCCCCGCAAGTCCGCCAGCCCCTGTTCGGTCACCACGATGGAGACATCGTGTTCGGTGTGGTCGACGTGGCTGACCATGGGCACCAAGGCCGAGATCGAGCCGTTCTTGGCCGTGCTGGGGCTGAGAAACACCGACAGGAAACTGTTGCGCGTGAAATCGCCCGAGCCGCCGATGCCGTTCTGGATCCGTGAACCCATCACGTGGGTGGAATTGACATTGCCGTAGAGATCGGCCTCGATCATGCCGTTCATGCCGATGCAGCCCAGGCGCCGAACCAGTTCGGGGTGGTTGGAAATTTCCTGCGTCCGCATGACGATGCGCTGGCGGTAGAAGTCGATGTTGCGCTTGAACTCCTCGTTGGCCTGCGGGCTCAGCGCGAACCCCGTGCACGAGGCCATCTCGAGCACGCCTTCGCGCAACAGATCCAGCATGCCGTCCTGAATCACCTCGGTGAAGGCCGTCAGGTTGCGGAAACCGCTGGCCCCCAGTCCGGTGAGCACGGCATTGGGAATATTGCCCACGCCCGACTGCAAGGGCAGCAGATTGGCCGGCAGCCGCCCGAGGCTCACCTCGTGCTTGAGGAACGCGATGAGATGCTCGGCAATGCGTTCGCTGGTGGCATCGACCGGACTGAAGGGGCTGTTGCGGTCGGGGGCATCGGTGCGCACCACGGCCACCACCTTGGCCGGATCCACGCGCAGGTAACGGTCGCCGATGCGGTCTGCAGCATGCGACAGCGGGATCGGCTTGCGGTGCGGCGGCAAGGCCGTGCCGTAGTAGATGTCGTGCATGCCGTCGACGCCGGCCGGCTGCCATTCGTTGACCTCGATGATCACGCGCCGGGCCAGGTCCAGCCAGGTCTTGTTGTTGCCGACCGATGTGGACGGCACCAGCAGGCCGTCCTCGCGGATGGCCGACACCTCGACCACCGCCGTGTCGATGTCGCCGTAGAAACCGAACCACGTGTGCTGTGCCACGTGGCTCAGGTGCGCGTCGATGTACTCCATGCGGCCGTCGTTGATGCGCTGGCGGGCATCGGGATCGGTCTGGAAAGGCAGTCGCAGGCTCATCCCGTCGACCTTGGCCAACGCACCGTCGAGCTCGGGCGCGGTCGATGCGCCGGTCAGCACCCGCACCTTGAAGGCCTCGCCCCGGTGGTGCGCCGCATCGATGTGGCGGGCCAGGGCTGCCGGCACGACCTTGGGATAACCCGACCCCGTGAAGCCGCTCATCGCCACGGTTTCCCCGGGCTGGATGAAGGCGGCGGCTTCGTCGGCACTCATGACACGGGCGTGGAAAGGGCTGTACTGGATGCGGTCGGTCATGTGAACACCTGTCTCTTGTCTCGGGATCGTCGGGGACGTCGCGTCCGCGGTCTGCCGCTCCCGGCATCGGCCAAGGGCCGAAGGAAAACCCGCCGCAAAAAACGGGCGAGCGGGGACTCGAGGACGATTATCCGGCCGGAGCAGCGGCGCATCCATGACACCGGCGAGTGGCTGAACGATTCAGTCTGTCATCGGGCGGCAAACGGTCCGCGCCTGCAATGGACGGAATGGACGGAATGGCCGAGAGGGCCGGTTCAGGCCGGCTGCTGCGCGGGCGGCTGGGGCAGCCACGCGAAGGCCGCAGCGCCCGCCACCATCAGCAAGGCCAGTCCGCCCAGCACTGCGGCATAGGGATCCCATCCCAGCGAGGACGCCCAACTGGCCAGCGCCCCGGTCAGCCACTGCACCCAGGCGACGCCCAAGAACATCGCCATGGTGAACACGGCCATCGCCCGGCCGGTGATGGCTTTCGGATAAGCGGCCCGCACATCCGCGTACTGCCACACCACGTAGCCCGACAGACAGCCCAGCAGCACCGGCACGGCGACATCCAGCCAGACCGATCCCAGAAAAGCCATCAGCAGATAGAACACGGCCAGCACCAGCGAGAACGCGACGATCCAGGGCCGCCGCAGCACCCCTGGATCGAGCCGGCCGAACAGCAAAGGGCCGACCAGCGCCGTCACCGATACCGCCGTCGCCACATGCCCGCTCTGCAGCAGCGAGAAGCCGTGGCGCTGCACCAGCAGCGGCCCCAGCCAGAGACCTGTCTCTTATACACATCTCCGAG
>ERZ1031720.102-NODE-102-length-10622-cov-9.298003_pt1 | contig 10622 bp, 10 predicted proteins | sample MGYA00518750_ERZ1031720 | MGnify/ENA primary metagenome ERZ1031720 (study PRJEB33718, sample SAMN03160008) | human skin metagenome | collected 2014-04-10 | study: EMG produced TPA metagenomics assembly of the PRJNA266117 data set (Human skin bacterial metagenome... | reverse complement strand
GATTTCTGCCTGTCTCGTGGGCTCGGAGATGTGTATAAGAGACAGGTGTCCTCCCGCAACAGGGCCGCCAGCTCGGCGGGCGTGCTGGACATGGCTTCGAGGCCGAAGGTGGCGAGGCTCTCGACCACCTCCGGCGAGGCCAATGCACGCCGCAGTGCGGCGTTGAGGCCGTCGACGATCCTGGCGTCGGCCTTGGCCGGCAGCATGAAGACAAACCACTCCTGGGCGACGAGCTGGGGATAGCCCTGCTCCTTGTAGGTGGGCGTGTCGGGCGAGAACCGGCTGCGATCGGCGCCCGAGACGCCGAGCATCCTGACCTTGCCCGTGGGCACATGCTGGACGATGTCGCCGATCGGGCCCGACACCGAGGCGAGGTTGCCGCCCAGCAGATCCAGCATGGCGGGCTGCGTGCCCCGGTAGGCGATATGGCGCAGGTCGACGCCGTTGATCTTGCCCAGCATGGCACCGATGAAATGCGGCGTCGAGCCCGCTGCGGGGGAGCCGAAGTTCGCTCCGTCGGGCCGGGTCTTGGCCCAGGCAAAGAACTCGGGCACGGTCCGCACGGACAGCGGTACGGCCGGTCCCACGGCAAAACCGAAATCGAAGACGCAGCCGACCGTCACCGGCGTGAGGTCGGTGGCGACGTCGTACGGCAGCTTCCTGTAGATGTGCGGGTAGATGGTCAGCATCGACGAGGGCGTCTGCAGGATCGTGCTGCCGTCGGCCGGCTGGCTCTTGACGAACTGAATCGCGATCTGGCCGCCGGCACCCGTGCGGTTTTCGACCATCGCCGTTCTGGCGTAGCCGGGGGCCAGTTGGGTGGCCACACGCCGGCAGATGGCGTCGGAGGTGCCGCCCGCCGCAAAGCCGGTGACGATGCGCGCGAGTTCCGGGACCTGTGCCATGGCTTGCCGGCCGAGCGTGGCCAGCAGTGCAGCGGCACCTGCGCCGTGCAGCATGTGCCGGCGCCGCAGGTTGGAGGGCGAGAGGCCGGAGTGAGGCGTCGAGTCGATCATGCTGTTGTCTCCAGAGTGTTTTGTCGTGGGATCAGGATGCATCGCGCAGCCAGATCACGGCACCCGCGTGGGTGACGGCGTGCCGTCGGACGGGCTGTTGCTGCCCGTGATCGTCGACGCTCCGGCGTGCAGCAGACCCGCGTGAGGCGGGATGCAATCGAGTCGGCACGGGTGGAGGGCGCGCCTGGGAATCTGGGGGGTGGTGCAGGCCGACCCGGCCAGCTTGCCCAAGAGCGCGCGGTGGAGCAAGAGGTCAAACCAGGGGCCGGCCGCAGTGGGCCGGGGCCGCCGGTCGGGTGCGGTTCAGGGGGAGTGCCGACGCCAGTCCAGCCGGCGTTGCACTCCGTTGGGCAGCGGGCACTCGCCGTGCTGCCGAATCAGTTGCCCGATGCGCTCGCGCAGCGGCGTCTCGAAGGGCGCCGACCGGCGGGTCTCCAGGCTCACATGTACAAACAGCTGCTGCAGCAGCGCCGCGACGTGCCCCTGCGCATCGTCCAGCATCTCGATCAGAACCTGTATCCTCCGCGCGTCGGCCTGCAGGATACGCAGTCGCAGAGAGATGCAGCTGCCCAGCCTCAGTTCGTGAAAATACTGGATGCGTGCATCGACCAGAAAGATTCCGCATCGCCGATCGCGAGCGTAGGCCTCGTCGAAGCCCACCTGGGACAGCAGGCTGTAGCCGGTGGCGACGAAGACGTCGAAGTAGCGGGCGGCATTCATATGCCCGTACAGATCCAGCCATTCGGCAGGCACGACCACAGGGCGGGAGTGCAGGGCGTTCGTCTGGTCGGGGCCGGGCTGCATCGCGGCTTTTTCCGGTATCTTCATGCCGGTGTCAGTGGGTATCGGTGGATGCGGTTTCCTGCCGCAGCCAGCCTGGCGCGTTGCCGATGCCCTGAGCGGTCCAGCCGCCGTCGACCACCAGGGTCTGCCCCATGACGTAGGTGGCGTCGTCGCTGCAGAGAAAACGCACGGCGGTCGCAATATCCTCGGGCCTGGCGAGGCGTCCGGCGGGCACGCGTTCGAGCATCCACGCCTCGCTGAGCGATCCGTCGGCCATGGCGCGTTCGATCAACGGGGTTTGCGTGAAGCCGGGGGCCACGGTATTCACGCGGATGCCATGTGCTGCGGTTTCGACGGCAAGGCAACGCGCCAGCCCGACCAGTCCCGCCTTGGCCGCCGTGTAGGCCGCGCGGCCCGGCAGGCCCACGAAGGCTGCCGCAGACGAAATGGCGACGATGCTGCCGCCTCGGCCTTGCCGGCTCATGCGTGGAATGGCTGCGCTGGCACACAGGAACATGCCGTCGAGGTGAGTGCGCAGTACCGCGGACCAGTCCGCATGCGAAAGCTGGCCGCACAGCCCCGCGCGTTGAATGCCGGCGTTGTGAACCACGATGTCGATGCCGCCGCCTGCCTGGTCGATGGCGGCGAAAGCCTGCGCGATGTCGTCGGGGCGGCCCACGTCGCCCTGCAGTGCATGCACGCCATGGCGCATCGAAGCCGCTGCCGGCGGCGTTGCCAGATCGAGCGAGTAGACCGTGGCGCCCGCGTCCGCCAGCGATTCGACGATGGCCGCGCCGATGCCGTTGGCTCCGCCCGTGACCAGGGCCGTTCTGCCTTTCAGTTTCATGGTCTGCTTTCTGGGTGCGGCTGCAGCGCGTGCCGCAGGCGGGTTTCTGGATTCAACCGCAGGTGTAGCCGCCATCCACGGGCAGCGCGACGCCGGTGACGTAAGAGGCTTCGTCGGACACCAGCCACAGCGCCGCCCGTGCGATCTCGCTGGCCTCGGCCGCACGTCCCAGCGGAATCGCAGCGAGGTGATCGGCCTTGTTCTTTTCCATGGCCTGTGTGTCCAGCCCTCGGCCCATGGCGTGCGGCAGCATGGGGGTTTCGGTGATGCCCGGGCAGATGGCGTTGACCCGGATGCCGTGCGTGCCGTGTGCAATGGCCAGGGATCGCGTCAGCCCCAGCAGGGCGTGTTTGGTCACGGCGTAGACCGGACTTTTGCGTGAGCCCACCAGTCCCGATATCGATGACGTGAACAGCATGGCGCCGCCGCTGGCTGCACGCATGAGCCGAACCGCTTCGCCGGCCATGAGTACGTTGGCACGCAGATTGATTGCCTCGGCATTCGCGTAATCGGCCAGTGTCAGGTCCTCGATGCCAGCAGGACCCACCACACCGGCGTTGCCCCAGAACACATCCAGCCGGCCCAGCAACCTGGCCGCTTCGGCCAGTGCGGCACACGCGGCTTCGGGGTCTGCCAGGTCTGCCACCACGGCCTTCACGCTGCCCGGCGGTGCCTGGCGTACCACCGCATCGAGCGCATCGCGGTCTCTGTCGATGGCCACCACGCGGGCCCCTTCGCGGGCGAACAGCAGCACCCCCTCGGCCCCGATGCCCGATGCACCGCCTGTGATCGCGACACACTTGTCTTTCAGTCTCGTCGGGCTCATGTTCCGGCTTTCGATGGAGGATTGAAACGCCCTGCCTGCAGAGGCGGCATCACTTCTTGAGCAAGGGACAGGTGGACTCCGAGAGCGGCGCAAAAGCCTTGTCGCCGGGCACCATTGCCACCTGTTTCATGACGTCCCAGGGGCGCTTGGATTCGGAGGGCTTCTTCACTTCGTAAAGATAGAAGTCGTGAATCATCTGGCCGTCGGCGCGGATGCTGCCCTTGGCATACATGTCGTCGATCTTCATCTTTCGCATTTCGGGCATGACCTTGTCGGCGTTGTCCGTGCCGGCCGCTTCCACCGACTTGAGATAGCTCAACGTCGCCGAATAGTTGGCTGCCTGCAGGCTGTTGGGCATACGTTTCATCTTTTCGAAATAGCGCTTGGCGAATGCACGCGAGGCGTCGTTCTGATCCCAGTACCAACTCTCGGTGAGCAGCAGGCCTTGTGCATCGTCGAGCCCCAGGCTGTCGATGTTGCCCACGAACATCAGCAGGCCCGCCAGCTTCATGGACTGTGTCAGACCGAACTCGCGTGCGCCCTTGATCGCGTTGAGCGTATCGCTGCCCGACGACGCCAGTCCCAGGACCTGGGCCTTGGAGGCCTGCGCCTGCATCAGGAACGACGAGAAATCGGAGGCGCTGATGGGGTGCCGGACCTTGCCCAGAACCTGGCCGCCGTTGGCCTGGACGATCTTGGTGGCCTCGGCTTCGAGCGAGTGCCCGAAGGTGTAGTCGGTGGTCAGGAAATACCAGGATTTTCCGCCTTGCGCCACCACGGCCGAGCCCAGGGTGCGCGCGACTGCCGTGGTGTTGTAGGCGTACTGGACGGTATAGGGCGTGCAGTCGTCGTTGGTGAATTGCGTGGCGCCTGCCGAAACGATGAGGAACACGAACTTCTTGTCGGGCACCATCTTGTTGATGGACAGCATGGCGGCCGAGTTCGCTCCGCCGACCAGCATGTCCATGCCCTGGGTGTCGGCCCATTCGCGCGCTTTGGCCGAAGCGATATCCGCCTTGTTCTGGTGGTCGGCCGACAGCACCTCGATCGGTTTTCCCAGCACCTTGCCACCGAAGTCGGCCACCGCCATCTTCACGGCTTCGAGTCCTCCGGGGCCGTCGTTGTCGGCAAACGGACCCGACAGATCGGTGATGAAACCGATGCGAACCCTGTCGCCGGATACCTGTGCCTGCGCAAGCGTCGCCGCGGCCAGGGCGACGGCACTCACGGCCACTCGAAGCGTTCGTGAAATCATGGTGTCTCCTTGTCTTTTGTCGACTTAATAATGAATACACAGTCATTTGATGTCAATGAGGGTTGAATCTAGAAAAATAATCTTGAGGGTAAACACCTAAAAAATCTGTGAGAAATGGCTCAAATCAGTTTTCATGACTCTATTTCTAGTGAATTGAAAAATGATTGAGAATTCATTTTTCTTGACATGGGGGATTGGATTCGAACACACTGAACGCCGTGTTCCCCTCGTTCCAGGCGAGCCCCAAACTCAACCCAACAGGAAAACGGATGGCCCATACTCGAAGTGGCCCGCTTGCCGCAGTGGTCGGCATCGGGGAAGTCCCCACAGGAAAATTCGCCGATCGCAGCGCGCTGGAGGCCGCGGCCGCAGTGGCCCGCATGGCGGTGAAGGACAGCGGACTCGACCGGCGGCAGATCGATGTGATCATGCCCACCGGCTCGATCTTCAGCCGCGACTTCAACAGCGACCTGATCTTCGGCCGCCTGGTCGAGGAACTGGGGATGAGCGGCAGCGTGCACGCGAACCTGCAGGTCATGGCCGGTGGCGCGAGCGGCAGCACGCTGCTCAAGACGGCCAGTGCACTGGTGAAATCCGGCATCGCACGCAACGTGCTGTGCGTGCATGCCGATCGGCTGGGCACCGGCCTGCCGATCGAGCAGGCCATCGACGTGTTCTCCACCCTTGGCATTCCGCAGGAATGGGAGCGTCCGTTCGGGCAGCATTTCAGTTCGATCGCGGCGCTCATCACCCGGCGCTACATGCACGAGACCGGCACCACCGAAGAACAGATTTCGTCGGTTTGCGTGGCGCTGCGCAAGTGGGCCGAGCTCAATCCCCATGCAATGTTCCGCAAGCCCCTCACCGTGGAAGAGGTCATGGCCTCGAAGGTGCTGTCCGAGCCCTTGCACGCCAAGCAGTCGAACATGCTGGCCGACGGTGCATCGGCCTTCGTGGTGACGCGTGCCGAAGCCGCCGCCGACCTGACGGACTCCCCTTGCTACGTGCTGGGCGTAGGGGGACGGGTCACACACTATGCGCTGTCGCAGGAACAGGACATGACCCGCTTCGGTTATGCCGATGCCGGGGCGGATGCGTATGCCATGGCCGGCGTCGACGCCAAGGACATCGACGTCGCGGAAATCTACGACTCCTATCCCGTGTTCAACCTCATCGCGCTGGAAGAGCTGGGTCTGGTGGAACGTGGCGCGGCCGGCGCGTTTGTCGCGGCAGGCCACACCTGGCCTGGCGGCAAGCTGCCCATGACCACCAACGGCGGCATGCTGTCGCAAGGTCATACGGGGGCCGGCGGCGGCGTGGCGGTGATGGTCGAGGCGGTGCGGCAGGTGATGGGCAAGGGCGGCGAGCGCCAGGTCCCCAAGGCCGATCTGGTGCTCGAGACCAGCACGGGGGGCTCCTACATGGATGCCCAGGTGGTGATTCTGGGACGAGAGGCACGGTGAACGACATGCGTATCCTGCAACCCTATTTCGACGGCCTGACACAGGGGAAACTGCTGCTGCCGCATTGCCGGTCTTGTGGCAAAGTCCATTTCTATCCACGGCACGCCTGCCCGCACTGCTGGGGCGAAGCATACGACTGGAAACCCGCCAAGGGCACGGCCAGGGTCGTCACCCATACGCGGGTGCTGGCCAATCCGCCCAGTGCGTTCGAACACCTGCTGCCTTTCGACATCGCCATCGTGGCGCTGGACGAGGGGGTGAGCATGCTGACCAATGTGGTGGACAGCGCCTCGCTTGCGGTCGGAGACGAACTGCAGCTCGACTTCGTCCAACGCGACGGCAAGACCCTGCCGGTTTTCAAGACGGCCCGCTAGGCAGGCGTCGTATCCGCGCAGACCCCCTGGCCGTGGCATGGAACACAGCGATGAAACACATTGCCATTTATAACGACTGGATCCGGCATCACGCCACCTACCGTGCCCATCACCAGGCGCTGGTCGACGATGCCAAAGCGGTCACCCGGACTTACGCCGAGCTGGACCGGCGCGTCGATGCGCTGGCCTTCAGCCTGCAGGTGCAGTATGGCGTGCAGCGCGGCGACCGGGTTCTGCTGCTCTCCAAGAGCTGCACCGAGGCCTTCGAGCTCCAGTTTGCGTGCGCCCGCATCGGCGCCATTTTTGTCCCGGCCAACTGGCGCCTGAGCGCGGCCGAACTGGCGTGGATCGCGGCTGACTGCGCGCCGCGTGTCGTCTTCCACGATGCCGAGTTCAGGCAACTGTGCGGCGCGGAACTGCCCGAGGTGGAGATCCATCCGTCCGCGGCGTGCGACTCGGCCTACGAGCACTGTGCCGCTCGCGAAGGCCGCGCCGACCCCGTGACGGTCGAGGACGAGGACCCCTGGATGATCCTCTACACCTCGGGCACCACCGGGCGTCCCAAAGGGGCCATGCTGTCGTACCGCATGATGCATCTCAATGCGGTGTCGTGGCTCAGCCCGTCGCGCATCACCGATCGTGCGGTGTTTCTGTGCGCCATGCCCACGTTCCACACCGGCGGGCTCAACTGCTATTCCAACGCCATCCTGTATGCCGGCGGCACCGTGATCGTGCAGCGGGACTACGATGCCGCACGTGCGTTGCAGCTCTTGGCCGATGCGGATGTGGGCATTACGCATTTCTTCGGCACGCCCACGCATTACGCGATGCTCACCCAGGTGCAGGACTTCGAGACCACGCGGCTGCCCGCACTCGAGATCGCCGGCATGGGCGGCTCGCCCAGTTCCAACGCCCTGATCCGCGAGCTGATCGCCACCGGCCTGCCGTTGCAGCCTGCGTATGGCATGACCGAGATCGGGCCCGCCATCTTCGTCACCGAGATGCACGACGTTCAGCGCAAGGTGGGCAGTTGCGGGCATCCCACGATGCACGTGCAGATGAAGATCATGGGGGCGGACGGGCGTGAATGCCCGACCGGCGAGCCCGGAGAGCTCTGGGTTCGGGGGCCCGTCTGCATGTCCGGCTACTGGAACAACCCGGACGCGACACGGCTGTCGTTCGAGGACGGCTGGTTCAGGACGGGCGACGGTGCACGCATCGATGCCGACGGCTACGTCTACATCGTCGACCGCCTCAAGGACATGTTCATCTCCGGCGGCGAGAATGTCTACCCGGCCGAGATCGAGCGTGTGCTCGGCGACCACCCGGGGGTCCTGCTTTCGGCCGTGATCGGTATGGCCGACGAGCGGTGGGGCGAAGTCGGGGCCGCCTATGTCGTGCTCAAGAGTAGCGGCCGGGCGACGACGGTCGACGAACTGCTGGCGCACTGCCGTGAACGGCTGGCGCGCTACAAGGTCCCCAAGACCCTGGTCATCTTGGACGACCTGCCGCGCAACGCTTCGGGCAAAATCCTCAAGCGAGCCCTCGCGGCATCCCTCAACCCCTGAACCCGGCCGTGCATGAAAAGCGCATGGCCGGTGTGCCGTTCTCTTTCAAGTGCATGCCCAATTCACTCATCAACGTCAAACTCAGCCGCGGCGACAAGCAGGAATACACGCGCCGCGCGCTGATGGAGGCCGCCATCGCCGTGGTGGGTGAAGAGGGCTACGCCGAGGCCACCGTCGCCAAGATGACCCAACGTGCCAAGATCGCCAACGGCACGTTCTACAACTACTTCAAGAACCAGCAGGACATTTTCGAGCAGTTGCTGCCCTTCCTCGGGGACCGGCTGGTGGCCCACGTGCAGGCCAAGCTCGAACCCACGCTGACCGGCGCCGCTCGCGAGCGGGCCCGGTTCGTGGCGTACTTCGATTTCTGCCGGCGCAATCCGGGTTTCCTGCGCATCCTCAACGAAGCCGAGATCTTTGCGCCCACGGCCTATCACCGGCATGTGATCGCCATGTACGAGGGTTACCTGAAGTCGCTGGGCCGCGCCGTCCAGCGCAACGAGATCACCGCCTATACGCAGGAGGAGCTCGCGCCCATCGTGTTCATGCTGATGGGCATCCGCAGCTACATGACCATGCTCTACCAGTACAAGTATGTCGATCGCACGGCGTTCTCGGTCGAGGCGCTGGCCGATGTGTACGAGAAGTTTGTCCGTACCGGGCTGTATGCGCCGGCGCCCCCGCCGTCGCCTGTGCTTTCGGGCGGACCCGAAGCCGTAGCGGATCCTGCTCCTCGGGAAACGGGCAGCAGACCGAAGCGGGGCAGGGCCACCCAGCGGTAACGGCGGCCGGTGTGCCCGGCGCCGCGTGGCCGCTAGTCGCCCGGACGGCGTTGGGTCAGGCGCTGCACCCACAGGACACTGGCCAGCACCAGGATCAATCCGATCAGTGCCGTACCCGTCATGGACTGGCCGAGCACCGTCCAGCCGAGCACCACGGCCGTGAGCGGGCTGAGCAGCCCCAGCGATGCGACCGCCACCGAGGGCAGTCGGGCAATGCCGCGGAACCACAAGGCGTAGGCCAGCAATGCGCCGGCCAGCGACAGATAAACGTAGGCCGCCACTTGCCATGCCGTCAACGGCGGCAGGGGCGGATCGATCAGCCAGGCGAGCGGGGCCAGCATGACCCCGCCGATCAGCAGTTGCCATCCGGTGAGCGCGAGAACGGGCATGTCCATGCGCCAGCGGCGTCCGAGGTAGGTCCCGGCCGCCATGCAGGCCGAACCGATGCATGCCGCCGCGATACCGACCGGCTCCCAGCGTGTGTCCGGCGACAGCAGCAGAACGGCCATGCCGATCACGCCCATCGCGCACGCCGCCACCGAAAAGCGCGGCGGCGAATGCCGATCCACGCCCCAAGCGAGCAGCAGGACCAGCAAGGGCTGGATGGCGCCGAGTACGGCCGCCAGCCCGCCGGGCAGGCGATAGGCCGCCACGAACAGCAGGGCCTGGAACACGCCGATGTTCAGTGCCGACAGCACGAGAAGACGCCAGCGATCCGGGGCTGCGGGACTATGCCGCGTGATCAGGAGCAGCAGCAGGCCTGCGGGCAGCACGCGCAGAAGCGCAGCCGTGAACGGACGGTCGGGGGGCAACCATTCGGAGGTGACGAGATAGGTCGAGCCCCAGATCGCGGGGGCGAGTGCGGTCAGCGCCACATCGCGCCATGCCGTGCGGGCGGTCATGCGTGGATCCTGTCATGCGACGCCGGCGAAAAGCGCCGGACCAGCAGGAGCAGCAGCACCGCGCCGGCCATCATGGCGGCCCACGCGTGCGTGAGATCGGCGAAGCGGTCTCGCAGCATCCCCGCCAGCAAGGGCATGCCGCTGGCGACGATGTAACCGCCGCCTTGCACAAAGGCCAGCAGCCGGCCGGCCTGCGCGGGCTCGTCGATGTGATCGAGGGCCACGATCAGGGACAAGGGAAACAGGGCGCCGATGCCCAGGCCGAGCAGCAGGCAGGCGGCCAGCGCGAGCGACTGGGGCGCGGCAATCAGGCAGGCCAGGCCTGCGATGAGCATGGCGAGCACGGCCAGAAGAAGCGGGCGGCGATCTGGAAAGCGGCCGACGAAGATCGAGACGGCCAGTCCGGCGGCGACCTCGGCCAGCGTCAGACCGCCCAGCAGCAGCCCTGCCGACGTCGCCGGCCACCCCAGGCCGGTGTAGAACGGGGGGAGCCAGGCGAGGACCAGTGTGTAGGCTCCCGTCCCGATACCGAAGAACAGCATCAGCTCCCAGGCCCGCCGATTGCGCCAGAACGCAGACTGCGCGGGCTGCGGTGCATCGATCGGGGAGGGGGCGGCAGCGGCGGAAGGCACTGGCCTCGTGCCCCGCGTGGCGAGCGACCAAACAGACCAGGCCAGAGCGGCCGGCAGGGCCCAGACACCCAGCGCCGCGGGCCAGCCCCACAGCTGCGCCAGTCCGGCAGCCGAAGCGGCGGCGATGGCGGCACCTGTCTCTTATACACATCTGACGCTGCCGACGAATAGAGA
>ERZ1031720.101-NODE-101-length-10706-cov-10.213877_pt1 | contig 10706 bp, 8 predicted proteins | sample MGYA00518750_ERZ1031720 | MGnify/ENA primary metagenome ERZ1031720 (study PRJEB33718, sample SAMN03160008) | human skin metagenome | collected 2014-04-10 | study: EMG produced TPA metagenomics assembly of the PRJNA266117 data set (Human skin bacterial metagenome... | reverse complement strand
CACCGAACCCTGTCCCGTTGCGCGTGCGGCGGATGTCATCGGGGACCGCTGGTCGCTGCTCATCGTGCGGGACGTGTTCGATGGACTGCACCGTTTCGGCGACTTCCAGCGCAGCCTGGGCGTGGCTCGCAACATCCTGTCCGACCGGCTGCGCAAACTGGTCCAGGCCGGGATCCTGCAGACCCGGGCGGCCTCGGACGGCTCGGCCTACCAGGAGTACGTACTGACGACCCAGGGAGTAAGCCTGTTCCCCGTCGTGGTCGCCCTGCGGCAATGGGGCGAACGGCATTTGTTCGCGCGCGGTGAACGCCACTCCGTGCTGATCGACACGCAGACCGGTCGCCCCATCCCGGCCATGGCGCCGCGAGCCAGCGACGGTTCGCCGCTGCCGGCTGCACGAACGGCAGTGAGGAAGGTCTGACCTGCCGCATGCGGCGGTATCATCCCGCCCACATGACGTTCGCCGCCCTTCTTCATGCACTGCGCTCCCGCTACCACACCCATCGGTGGCGGCGCGCCTTCCAGCAGGCCCAGGCCGAGCCTCGGGCACCGGCCGTGACGCATGCCGGTCGCGACGCGGCATCGCGGCCCGCTGCCGCCCTCTGGGGCGATGGGCCCGCCCACTCGGATCCCGTGCCGCCCGTCGTGTGGATGTACTGGGACGCCGCACGCATCCCGACCTTCGTGGCCTGGTGCATCGCCGGTGTCCGCAGACTCAATCCGAAACTCGAGGTACGGCTGCTGCGCCCGGACGATCTGCCGCGTTATCTGGTGCTGCATCCCGGCTTGGCCCGCGCCTCCGTCCACCAGCGTGCCGACTGGATCAGGCTCGAACTGCTGCATCGCCACGGCGGCATCTGGCTGGATGCCAGCACGGTGCTCACCGCACCGCTCGACTGGGTGTTCGACACGCAGCGCGCAACGGGCAGCGAGTGGGTCGGCTTCCAGATCGCCCAAAGCCAGCGCGACCCGCGTTATCCCGTGATCGAGAACTGGTTCCTCGCCGCGCCCGCCCGCAGCCGTTTCATTGCCGATTGGCGCGAGATCTTCACACGCGAGATCATCGAAGGCGGAGCCGCCCGGTATGTGGCACAGCTGCGCGACAGCGGCCGGCTGGACACGCTGGCCCAGGCCATCGGCATGCCCGACTACCTGACCATGCACCTGTGCGCGCAGCAACTCATTCAGGATCAGGATCAGGACCAGGGCCGCAGCCGTTATCGCCTGGCCCTGTACAAGGCCGAAGACACCGCCTTCCGCCTTCACGAGCAAGCCGGCTGGCGCAGAACACCCCTGCAGCTCCAACTGCTGGCGCATCCCGCACCGCCCGACGCGCCCGCCCTGATCAAGCTGCGCAGCATGGACCGCAAGTACATCGAGGCCTACGTGGCACGGGGTCTGTATCGCCCGGACAGTCTGGTGGGGCGGCTGGTGGAAGCCGAGCGGTCAGCGTGAAACTTCGTGCCTCGTGACCGGGATGCCGGCCGCCATCAGGCGGTGTCGGCATCCATCTTCAACACCGTCCTCACCCAATGCTCGCGGCTGTATTTCCGGAAAATCTCATCGGGCAGGTCGAGATAAGGCGTCGCAAAGAACTCATCGGGAATCCGGTCTGTGCTGCTTTCCCAGACAAAGATATTCTGCGGCCGATAGAAATCGTAATTCCTGACATCGGCATTGGTGGTAATCAGCTTCTTTTTCATGCCCATGGCTTCGAAAATCCGAAAGCTCAAGCCATGCTGAATTTCCTTGTGCACATCCAGCACATACCGTGACCGCTTGAAGTGTTCCTTGGCCTCCGACATCGGCACCGGCTCTTCGATGAGTTCGATGAACGGCGATCGTTCGGCCGGCACCCATTCGGGTTTGTCGATCAGCAATTTAAAAACAGCCTGCTGACCTTGCTCGGAAAGGCACTTCGCGATTCTCTCGATTTCAGGATAACGCCGATCGCACGTACCGACAAAATAAAAATCCTGTTCGACGGGACGGTCGTCATGGCCATAGAAGTGGAAATTGGTGATGAACTGTAGACCATATTTCTTCGCATCCACCGGATCGAAGCTATAGTGCTCATCGAAATACTTGACCGTATCCAGGTAAGCCGGAAAATGGTCAAAGCCATCCCAATAATAGACGATCGACTGGTCCGCCTTGGCCGTGATGTAGTCGAGAGCCGACGGATGCATCATCTCGGGACAGATCACAAAAAGGTAATCGAAGTGGGCCTCTGCGCTCAAGCTCTGAAAATGATGGAGCGCCGTCTTTTCGATCTTTATATTGACGCCCAGAAAAATCTTGCTGAAGACATTGTAGAGACGCTCCCACACACTTCTATACTGATAGAAGTAGCCCTTGTAAAGTATGGTCGTCACATCGCAATGACCGTGGGTTGCAAAGCCTTCCTCAAAGATCTTGTAAAGACCAAAATGCCCGATGCACAGAAAAAGCATTTTCTTTTTCGGCGGGGCGGAGCTGACGATCTGCATATCAAAACTTTATAAAAACATCCACGCCAACGCTCCACAGCAAGGATACTTATTCAAGCGGCAATGCCAACTGTGCCGTGAAGGCGCCACGAGCACGCGCCGTTCGGCATAAGGAAGAGCCTCTAGGCCGTGACTGCAAGTGTCTGTCACGGGCTCATCGCCTCACATGCCGATACGCGGCAAAAAACGCAGCGGCACGAGCCCGGCAGCCAGAGAAACAAGCGGCCATCCTTCAAGCGCTTTCAGAGTTATCTCGCCTTGCCGACTGCGGGCGGCACCAAGTATGGCGTGACATCGGCCAAGTGGGTAATGAGCGTGTGATCCTCGCCGGATTTTACATCCGCATTCAACAACAGGTTGACCGGAACGCCTGCGGCGCGGCCGGCCTGCATGTCGCTCAGGCTGTCTCCGACCATGATGGAGCGCGACAGATCGAGCCCTAGATCCTGCTGGGCCTGGAGCAGCATCCCGGGCCCGGGCTTGCGCATGGGCGACTGGCGGCGGTACTGGCCCACGCCGTGTTCCGGGTGATCCGGACAAAAATAAACGGCATCGAGCACGGCATCCTGCAAGGCAAACTGTTCGCGCACCCAATCCATCAACACTCTGAAATCGATCTCTGTGTAATAACCACGACCGATGCCGGCCTGGTTCGTGACCACAACCACACGGTATTCGCAAGCGTTGGCTTGGCGAACCAATTCAAAGATGCCGGGTAGGAATCGGAATTCTTCGATGCGATGAACATAGCCGCTGTCCACATTGATGACGCCATCGCGATCCAGAAAAAGTGCTCTGCTGCCGACCACGCCTCAGGACTCCCCCAGCAACGTCTGTGCCCGCGCATAATCGCTCGGGATACCGATATCGATAAAAAGACCCCGCGTGACATGTCCTCTCACACATCCGCTGGCGACCCACGGTGCGAGCACGGTATGCTCGAGCGAAAACGGTGCCGGCACGGCGATGTTTGCGAATGCGTCAACGGGCAACACGTAACAGCCGGCATTGATCAATCCCGCCCCGACACCCGACTTCTCCCCGAATGTGCGGACCCGGCCGTTCTCCAGAAAAACCTGACCATAACGCGAAACATCGTCTACTTCGCGAGCCACGATAACCGGCTGTCGATACCGGCCCCAAAGCGCTGCAACCGCGTCGACCTCAAGATCCAGAAAAGTATCGCCATTGAACACAAAGGCATGATCGCCCTGGATCTGCCCCAACGCCTTGCGCAAGGCGCCCCCTGTTCCGAGCGGCTCTGTTTCGACTTCATAACGCAGGACCAAACCGGCGTAGACATCGCCGAAATACGCCTGTATCACATCGGCCTTGTAGCCGACCGACAGGACGACACGTGAAAATCCTTGACGGGCCAGGTTTTCCAGCAAGATTGCCAGAAACGGCTTGCCGCAAATGGGCGCCATGGGTTTAGGCGTATCGGGAAGCACCGACCGCAATCGAGTACCCAAGCCCCCTGCCAGCACGATGGCCTCCATCACTCAAACCCTCCGTTCGCCGAAAAGGGCATGCTCGACCTCTTTGCAGAGAAGATGGCCCAGTACAAGATGGCCTTCTTGTATGCGCGGGGTATGGGGCGAAGGCACCGCAAGGACATGGTCGGACAACTCGAGCATGGGCCCTCCCCGGTTGCCCGTCATGGCCACTGTGACCAAGCCCTGGTCCCTGGCGACTCGCAGCGCATTGATCACATTGGACGATTGCCCCGACGTGCTGTAACCGATAAAGACGTCACCCGCTCTTCCCAACGCCTGGATCTGGCGCGAGAACAAACGTTCGAAGCCGTAATCGTTGCCAATCGCGGTCAAAATGGAGGTATCGGTCGTCAACGCAATGCAAGCCAGACCGGGCCGATCGAACTCGAACCGGCTGACGAACTCCCCGGCGATATGCTGAGCGTCGGCAGCACTGCCGCCATTGCCAGCCAGCAGAATCTTGCCACCGGAATTCAAGCTCAGGATGCACGCTTCGATGACCTCTTCGAGCGAGCCGAGCAGCACATCGTCGCTCATCATCATCTGAATCAGATCGGCGGTCTGCCCCACACTTTGCCGCAGTTTTTCGATCATTTCACGCTCCATGCCTGCGCTCCCGTCTTGGTGAAATGGCAGTTGGAAGACTGCCCCTCGAATCGGCTCAGGGCACGTATCACATCCATGCGACTCTCGGGATTCACAAAAAACAGCATGAAACCACCGCCGCCTGCCCCCGATACTTTGCCGGCCGATGCCCCCGCGGCTGTGGCGGCGCTGTAGATCTGTTCGATATGCGGATTCGAGACCGTTGCAGCGGATCGTTTCTTGTTCTCCCACCCCAGGCGCATGGACTCGACGATGCCTTCGAAATCCCCTTTCAGCAAGCTTTCCTTCATGGACAACGCCTCCTGTTTGAGCCCTTGCATGGCCTCCAGTGCCTGCTCCTGCCCTGCCGAGACATTTCGGCTCTGGTCCGAAATGATGCGTGCGGATTCACGCGACACACCGGTATAGAACAGAACCAGCGAGGCTTCCAGTTCGCAAATGATGTGGTTCTTGATGCGCAGGGAGTTCACCAATGCGCGCTTCTCGCTGTAGAACTCCATGAAGTTGAAACCACCGAAACAGGCTGAGAACTGGTCCTGCCGACCACCCGCCAGCCCGCACACCTCACGTTCGATATCGTAGGCCAGACCGGCGATTGCGTAATCGTCCAAGGGAATGTTCAGAAACTCGGAGAACACCCGGATCATCGCAACCACCAGCGTCGACGACGCGCCCAACCCGGACCCCACCGGGGCATCGCAATACGTCGTCAGCGTCAGGGGGATGTTCACTCCCTCGTGATACCGGTCCACGAAATGTCGATAGACCGCTCGGTGCAGCATCAATGCCGGATCCAACTCTACTTGTTCGTCGGCAGACAAGGTCACTGCAACCTCTTGGTCGGTCGCCGCAAAACGGATTTCGCGGGCTTCGTGAGGCTGCAGAACGGCATAGGCATACCGATCGATCGTGGCGTTGAGTACATATCCGCCATGCAGATCGCAAAACGGAGAAACATCCGTTCCGCCTCCTGCCAGCCCCAGTCTCAAAGGTGCGCGTGCTCGAAACAGCATGGTGTCATGGATGAGTAGAAGTGATCTTTGCGTGCTGAATCAAGACGCCGATGTCGAACGGATCCACGATATCTGCACTCTGCAAATACGTCTCCCCAGCACCGCGAGGCTCGATGGGCTGGTCGTTCGACACAGCTTTCAGCACACCCGCTTGAGAATTTCCCATCCATTCACCTCGTGTCTCCAAGACCTTCAATACATGAGCGGGCACATAATCCATTAGCCTCACCAAGTAGACCGCATCGCAGTAGACGATATCGATCTCTTCCCGATGACACCACTTTGCAACCACAGCACCCAGCGCGTGAGAATAAGAGCCATCGAACCCCGTCTCGCCACCCTGCAAGGAACGTTCTGCCCGCAGAACAGAGACGACATCGAACGGCTGCCAGGATTTCTGAATCTCGGCCTTGAGAGCCTCGTCGAATCGATCTTCGCTGAACAGCACGATCCGCACATTCATGCCGGACGCCGTCATTTCACGGATGAACGAATGACCGGGGGGGTGTGCAGGGCCAGGCTTCAAGGACAACAAAGAAAGATAAAGGACATTCAGCCGCGTGTTGCCCGCTAACCGGGCCGCGTGCCGACTGGGCCGACGCTCTCCGTGGGCATACGCCACTTCCGCCGAGACACTCGAAGCCAAATGATCCACTTCGAATCGAGGCGCCCATTTTTCGTAAAGCTTGACGCTGTTGACCTGCTGCAGAGTCTTGGGTTGGTGACTGGCCTGCTCTGCATACGAAGCGTGTTCAAAATGCACCACCTCGGATTTCGGTTGATAGACCACACGCCGGCCCAGGTGGCGAGCGGCCATGGCCAGATCCGAATCTTCACAATAGGCCGGGGCATACCGTTCGTCGAATCCACCGACCGCTTTCCAGAAGGCCTGCTCGACCAGAATCGAAGCACCCGATATGTAATCGACTTCGCGCTGCAGATCGAACATCGTCGCAAATCTGGCGTGACCACGCCCCTGATTGATGGCACTGCCGTCCCGCAGCAGACTGCCGCCGGCCTCCTGCAGCGAGCCGTCCGGATACAGCAGTTTCGAGCCGGCAATGGCGACCGAGGAATCGGCCGCCAAGGTCTCGACCAGGTGATCCAGCCAACCCGGTAGCACCACCGTATCGTTGTTCAGAAAAAGCAGATATCGCCCGCGCGCCAGCGACGCCGCATGATTGCAGTTCCTCAAGAACCCGAGGTTGGCTGGATTGCGAATCACCTTGATCGACGGGAAAAATTCCGAGGCCCGCAACGTGTCGTCCGAAGAACCGTCGTCGGCGAGCAGAATTTCGATGCGATGCTCGCTATTCCACAGCGTCTTCACCAATGCATAAAGACAGATCTCCGTCAGATGCCACTGGTTAAAAACAGGAACGATGATCGAGACATCTATTTCTTCGGATTGACCGAAACCGGATAGTCGCTGCAAGGATCGAGCGTCCTCTCGCGGATGCTCCTTCTTGATCCACTCGAGATAAAGAGACAGATCCAGAACCTGCGCATCGTTGAGCATGCCCATGAACGCCGTGTGATTGGCCTCGTCACCAAAGCGGCGGGTCACCAATGGGCGCGCCCGATCGGAGATCGACCGGCAGAGATCCGAATCGTCCAGCAACCGGCTCACGGCATCGGCAAAAGCCTGTTCTCCATCTGCGACCAGCGCATGTTGCCCGTCCACGATTCCCATGCCTTCGACCGCTACCGTGGTACAGACCATGGGAACCCCCGCCCCCATGGTCGCGGCGACCTTGCCTTTGATTCCTGCGCCAAAACGCAATGGCGCGACGCCCAGGCGATACGATGAAAAGGCCTCATCCAGATCACCGACATGGCCGACAAACCGGACACCCGCCACCTTGCCCAGTTCGACGACCGATGGGGGCGCCTTGGCACCCAGGATATGGAAGGTGGCGTCTGGATGGCGTAGGTGGATCGAGGGCCAGACCTTCTTCACAAACCACATCACGGCATCGATGTTTGGGCTGTGGGCATATCCCCCAATGAAAAAGAGTCCCTTGCGCTCTTCTGGAAGATAAGGGCGCGACGTCACATCCACATAAAGCACGTTGAAAACGGAAAGCGACAGCGAGGGCAACGCTTCGCGCAGGACGGCGGCCTCTGCCGAGCTGACGACCACCGTGTGATGGACTCGCCCCATGACCGAGAACTCTCGGTCACGCGTTTGGTTGGCTTGGATCCGCATCTTGGGATCCTGGCTCAGGTCGGCCTCCCGCATTTCTCTCAGGAAATACAGATCGGGTGCATGGAAAATCAGCCTGGCGTGCGGCGCCGCCTTTTCGATGACCGGCAACAGTTGCTCGGCAACATTCACCCTGATCAGGTAGATACTCGCGAAGGCATGAGCCTCCGTCACCAGGTAGCGAGTGACAGACTCATAACCCCGACCCTTGACGATCACTTCGACCCCCAGCGTCTCCAGCTTCTGCCGATACACAACATCGTCCTGGAAATCCGCGGGTAAAAACACCACCTCATATCCCAGTCGGACCAGGCTGCGCAGCATGCCGACGGTTGCGAGTTCGCCGGCAGAGAAGTCGGCACGGGGCAGATTGCTATCGGCGACCAGAATCTTTCGCGGATTCGCGGTCATGCTGAGCGATGCGGCAGGGGTGCTCTCTGACCAATCCAGAACCCGGGCTCGGATGGCCTTCGCGCCGAAGCGCCGGTAGTGCGTCCAGACGGTCGTCAAAGCCTGGCGTGCAGACGCCCCGGATTCCAGCTCACGGGCCACCAGAAACCCACCGCAGACCAGGCTTTGCCAAAGGCGTTTGCGCTTGATCAAACGCCGTCTGATGTGCAGGGAGTCGATCATCACCGACTGATAAAAGTGGGGATTGGTCCGCCGCTCATCCAGCCATTCCCGGATATTTCGGCAGTAATAGAAACTGGCCGGCAGTATAAAAATACGACTCAGAAATCTCATTCTCTGCACAGCCCTTGGAGAATCGAAAAACTCATCGAATCCATTGATAAACTCTCACCGGTAAATCCTGATAGAGACCCTGGCCTCTTCAGGCTTCAAATGCTCGACGTCGCGCAAAAATTCATCCATGATGATTCTGTTATCGCTCGAGCTATAGGTCTTCCCCTGCTCACGATAGCTGTGGTCCACCGTGACCGCATCGATGATGCCCATCGTCATATTCAGCTCTCGGGTCTTTTTGGGCCATACAAAATCAATGCCCCAACCCATGGGACTTCGCTCGTCGAAAGGCAACAAATGACGAGCAGCAGCCCTGTCGAAAACAAAAACCGGTCCAATCTCGACAAACAAGGTCTCGCGCGCCTTGACACCCCACGTCCGCAAACAGAACTTGTGGTCTCGGTAGCTGAAACGCGTACGAGCCGGCTGGCTGATCGAGAAGCCGCAGCTCGCTACCCAGGCCAAATAGGCATCGACAAAATCCGGACACAACGCCACATCGTCATCCGTGAAGATGATGTAGTCATAGTCATCGACCTCGAGACCCGCCAGCATTTCATTGAGCAACTTGAATTTCGGGATCAGCTGCCTGCAGTGCCTGACGGTCACCGCTTTCAGGCCCGGATCCGAAGTCGGGGGCGTCGCGCCCAGAGCGACCCATTTCTGGTCGACATCATGCTGCTGCGACTTGGCGAAATCCACAACCAATTGCGATGCCTGATTGACACGGTCGGTCAGGTAGATTCCCAACACCAGCACCCGAAAACGAGGAACATCCGCAGGCGCGCGCGGAGGACGCCCAAGGAGTCCCTTTGCAAACATTCGGCGCAAAAGTGGCCGAGTGACATAGTTGAAATAATTCACTTGGGCAGTCTTTTCGATTCCAAAGCTGCAGAGCCCTCTACATACGACTCGCCTATACTGACCGAGCTGTAGACAATATTCTCAAGCCCATCAAACAGGCAATGGATAATCATGCACACCCAGCCTGCCGACACGCGTGCACGTCAAAGGCGATCGCGTGAAAAATGAGATTTATCAACTCAGACAGAGAACATAAAAACGATTCTATTGAATGCCAAACATCGGCAAAGAAAAACCTCACAGCGAATCTGCCTCCTGATTTCTCAATTCTCTTCGCAAGCCGAGACAACCTGCGTCCGTAATGACAATTATTAAAAAATCTTGTCATTGCCCCGGCAGGCCCAACCCAGCATGTCTCAACGCAATTTCAGCCATTTGTCGTCGCTCATTACGAAAAAACGTTCTGTTTTTTCTTTACGACATCGAACAGATGATAGCGAAAGCATCAGCAAATGGGGCCGCTTTCGGCAAAATCTCCGCAGCCTTCGTCAGTGGGGAAAAAAGCAACGTATAACCCGGTGAAAACATCCTTGCCATTTCTGAAAATCCGGCTTACTCAAGTTCTCGAAACAGGGCATGATGCGGATTCGGGATCAAGAGGCTTCACTTGGCCATGCTCATGGTCAACTGCAAGGCGCCAGTGAGTGTTCGGCTTTTCAAGCGTGCATCGAGTAGGACGAAAGGCTTCATCACCCCAGGATGGAGACGCTTTCAGACAGACTCTGCGATGACCGCCGATCCTGGAGACCACATCACCGCAAAAGCCACCGTTGCAACCGCAAATCTTCGGCCAGAGCGCGGTAGTCTTCCAGACTCTTTTCCACGAACTGCTCCAGCTTCGGCCCGGTGAGCGAAAACTCGAACAGGCCGTATCGATCCCGGATCGCGGGATACGCGGGATGCCCCAGCATCTCGGCCAGGGCGGCACGCCATCGGGCAACGGCCTCGGTCGACACCTGTCCGCCGGTGTACAGGCCGCGAACCGTGCGCCAGACCAGATCGACGCCTTGTTCCTGGGCGGTCGGTGTGCGGGACCATATGCCTGGCAACCGATGCTCGGACAGCACGGCCAACGGCCGCAAGGCGGCGCCGTCGTTCAGTGCCAGCATGGCCTCGGCGGCATCGCCCGTGAAGACCTTGATGTGCCCGCCCGATAGCGCAGCCAAGGCGTCACCGCCGCCTTCGAAAGAGACAAAACGCATGGCCTTGTGGTCGAGGCCCGCCGCCCGAACGATCAATGCCTGTCTCTTATACACATCTCCGAGCCCACGAGACAGGCAGAAATCTC
>ERZ1031720.100-NODE-100-length-10746-cov-10.052755_pt1 | contig 10746 bp, 9 predicted proteins | sample MGYA00518750_ERZ1031720 | MGnify/ENA primary metagenome ERZ1031720 (study PRJEB33718, sample SAMN03160008) | human skin metagenome | collected 2014-04-10 | study: EMG produced TPA metagenomics assembly of the PRJNA266117 data set (Human skin bacterial metagenome... | reverse complement strand
ATTTCTGCCTGTCTCGTGGGCTCGGAGATGTGTATAAGAGACAGGCCCCGGTGCGTTCGACAACCTCGCACACCCCAGCCTCATTGGCACCCATCGCGTAATGCCTCGCCAGTTCGAAGCGCACCGCCACGTCATCAACCCCGCACTGCTGCCAAAGGAGTGACAGAGATGGAACAAAACAAATCTCCCTTGTGCCTGGACAAGGTCGACCTCGACTACTACCGCTCGCTGGCCGACAGAAGCCAGGAAGAGTTCATCAATCAGTACATGTGCTTCTGGCCGAGTCTGCCCGCACCGGCGCACAGTCAGCGCATCTGCATTGCTGGGCCCATGACAGGCCTGCCTCATTTGAACCAACCGGCGTTCATGGCCGAGGCAGCCCAACTTCGCAGCGTGGGCCACCACGTCGAGAACCCAGCCGAGAACGCGAAGCCGACCTGCGGCACATGGCTGGGCAACATGCGGCTGGCCATCGCCCAGCTCATCACGTGCGACCGCATCCACCTGCTGCCCGGCTGGACCGGCAGCAAAGGCGCAAATGTCGAGTACACACTCGCCAAGGGGCTTGGGCTCATGATCACGCTGGCCGAGGGCGCGGAGTCAGCCCGGCCGGATTCCGACCTCGCGTTTCTTCGGTCAGGCGGTCGTCTCACCGGCCAGACCTACGCCACGCGGATGGGAGCCTTGGCCATGCTCGCAACCGCCATTGACCGCTGCCGGGAAATCGCCGACGGGCAGGAGACGCTGAGGACCAAGAAGCTCGATGTGAACGGGGAGGCCACTGAGGAATCGGTGTGTCACGGGAACAAATGGCTGGGTGCCACGCACTGCGTCGAGGCCCTGCGCATGCTGCAGAAGGGGCTGGTATGAACGCCATCGACCTCTTCGCGGGAATAGGTGGATTCAGCGCGGGAGCAGAGGCCGCTGGATGCAATGTCCTGTGGGCTGCAAACCATTGGCCTACGGCTGTAGAGTGGCATACAGTCAACCATCCTGGGACAGTGCACGCATGCCAGGACCTGCAGCAGGCCGACTTTCAGCAAGCGCCGGCACACGACATCCTGCTTGCATCGCCAGCGTGTCAAGGCCACAGCCCCGCACGGGGAAAAGAGCGGCCGCATCATGACTCACTCCGGGCGACCGCATGGGCAGTCGTGACGTGCGTCGAGATTCATCGTCCCGCTTTCGCCGTGATCGAAAACGTGCCTGAGTTTTCGAAGTGGGTGCTATGGCCTGCTTGGACGGCTGCGTTGCACTCTCTTGGGTACGCCTTGTCACCAATGATTTTGGACTCGGCGGACCACGGCGTGCCCCAGAATCGAAAACGATTATTCGTCGTGGCAACGCGCTCTAAATATCCAATCGAACTGAGGTTGCCGGTTCGCCGGCATATCTCTGCTGCTGACTGCATCGACTTCGGCTCAGGTCAATGGGCAGAAATCGAGCGACCAGGTCGGAGCATCCGAACACTTGAGCGAATCGCATCTGGCCGGTGCCGCTTCGGACCTCGATTCTTGGCACCGTACTACGGCAGCGGCAGCGGGGAAACCGGTCGCAGCATCCACAGACCAATTGGGACTCTCACCACTCGTGCGAGATGGGCTGTTGTCGACGGGGACCGCATGCGCATGGTTCGTGCCAGTGAAGGGCGAAAGCTAATGGGTCTGCCTACGAGTTACAACATTCCAATGAACGAGGCAACAGCGTGGCACCTTCTTGGAAATGCGGTGTGCCCGCCGGTGGCAACAGACATCATCAACGCAATGCGGATAGCAGCATGATTACATCCAATGAAAACCGATATATGCGTGCAAAGCAGGCATCCGCATACTTGAAGATTGCGCCTTCAACGCTATGGAAATGGGTCAAAGAGAACAAAAATTTTCCTCAACCCATTAGACATGGCAAGCGATACACTGTGTTCGACATGCCTGCAATCGAAAAGCATCTGCGAGGAGACCTTTAATTAAATGGCAAAGTCGGGCTAATATCGAACCAATTATCGGAAAACTCATAGTGGGACAACGCCACCCAATTAACGAGAACTTCTGCCGGGTTTGTTACCAGCCCATCACCCTCAAGCGTTAGATCAAAGTAACTTTCCGTCAGCCCACTGACGATTGCCCAATGATTTCCAAACGAGATTGACCTTCGGGTCTCTGGCCCTCCCGTAGCGATGTCGATTTTCAGACTTTGATATCGCGGCCCTCGGAACGCCGTCAACTCACCACTTTGGCCCGCTGCGTTCATGACGTCTGAAAAATTCAATTTACCAAGTTTGAAGTCTGAACCTATCCAAGAGAGCCATGGAATTGATACCGTGTCCTTACCTGGATCACCGCAGTAGCCAACCACGACTGTTTTTATATTTCCATCCTCGTACAAGACCAATTGCAACCAAGCCTCGCTATATGAATATGTCATGCGTCTATTAGCTTCATGGAATGGCAAACCCAAGAGAGATATCACCTTATCACGGCCAACACCAATTCTTACGACATCAAAAATATTACTTGGAATGAATTTATATTTCTCGCCTTCGTCAATCTTCGATTGAAAAAATCGATGTCTTTTCGCAAGCCATTTAATCACTGGCTTATGAACTGAACCAATCACACGAAACAAACCGCCAAGAGCTGAAAGCAGTTCCATATAAATATCGTAATGATTTCAAAAAGAAGCATCTAAACAGATGACTAAGGATTATGTAGACATTCATCCAAAAAATCCGCCCACGCCTGCATCATCTCCGCACGTGGTTGCAAGTACTGGGCGTAGTTGTATGCGGCGCTGACCTCATCTCGCTCCATGTGCGCAAGCTGGAGCTCGATATGGTCGTGGTCGTAACCCATCTCATGCAGTTGGGTCGACGCTACACCTCGAAACCCGTGCCCGGTCATCATCCCCTTATAGCCCATGCGCTCAAGTGCCTTGAGGATGGTGTTATTGCTCATGCATTTCGTACGATCCCGATCACCGGGGAACACGTACTGACCCGCGCCAGTCACGATCTTCAGGACTCGAAAAGCCTCGACCGCTTGCCGAGATAACGGAATGATGTGCGGCGACGGCATCTTCATTCTGTCCGCCGGTATCTCCCAGCGAGCCCTGTCAAGATCCACTTCAGACCATGGCGCCTCACGCAGCTCGGACGTGCGCACGAAGGTCAGTGCCATGATCTTCATCGCCAAGCGAGTGACCGGCGTCCCCTGGTACGCCTCAATTCCTCGGAGCAAGCCAGGCAGCTCCTTCGCGCTAACACGCGCGTGGTTCTTGGCCTTTTTCGGCGGGAGAAAATCCGCAGGCCGTACCTCGGCAGCCACGTTGCGCTCCACCCAGCCTAGCACCACGGAATGCCGTAGGATCTGCGAGACCTTCTGGAACTGGCGGTATGCAAGGTCAAGCACGCCGCGCTTTTCAATAGCTTGCACGACCCGCACGATCTCCGGTGCTGTGATCGATGACACAGGCTTCGGCCCAAGGGACGGAAAGACGTCAGTCTCAAGTCGTCGCCACACCTGAAAGCGATGCTGCTCAGACCGCCCTTTGCTCCAGATCGAAAACCAGCTTTCAGCCGCAGACTGGAAAGAGTTGCCGGCCTGGATCAAGCGTTCTCGCTTGTCGGCCTTACGCATTTCCATGGGATCGTCACCCGTGCGCAGGATACGCCGGGCGTCAATGCACGCATCACGTGCCGCAGCCAGTCCGACCTCTGGGTAAGGCCCGAACGACATGGTCTTGCGCTTGGCTGCATAGCGGTAATCCCATCGCCATAGCTTCGCACCGGACGGCTGCACCAACAGGTACAGCCCGTTGCCATCGGCCAACTTCTGGGGCTTTTCGCCGGGCACAGCCTTGCGCGCGGCTACCTCTGTCAACGCCATAAAACCTCGATACCGTCACACGACAGCCTGGATACCGCCATCGGTACCGCAAAAGGCGTCGGATTCAATCGGACGACATCGTAGCGTCAGAAACAAAAAAGCCCAGGCTTTGCCTGGGCTTTTGCTCTCATATCGGACAACATGAGATTACATAGGTTCAACGAGTGGCGGAGACGAAGGGATTCGAACCCTTGATGCAGCTCATCACCGCATACTCCCTTAGCAGGGGAGCACCTTCGGCCTCTCGGTCACGTCTCCACTCTGGTTGAAGCTCGCATTATGCCATGGATCAGGCCTGATCCAGGTCAAATGCCTTGTGCAATGCGCGAACGGCCAATTCCATGTATTTCTCGTCGAGCACGACGGAGGTCTTGATCTCGGAAGTGGAGATCATCTGGATGTTGATGCCCTCTTCGCTCAGCACGCGGAACATCTGGCTGGCGACGCCGACGTGGCTGCGCATGCCGATGCCGACGATGGAGACCTTGCAGATCTTCGTGTCGCCGACGACTTCTTCGGCACCCAGGTGCGGAACGACCTGGTTCTTCAGGATGTCCACGGTACGTGCGTAGTCGTTGCGGTTGACGGTGAAGCTGAAGTCGGTCTTGCCATCCTTGCTGATGTTCTGGATGATGACGTCGACTTCGATGTTGGCCGCGCTGATGGCGCCCAGGATCTGGTAGGCGATGCCGGGCTTGTCGGGCACGCCGAGCACGGAGACCTTGGCTTCGTCGCGAGCGAACGCGATGCCGGACACGAGAGCTTGTTCCATTTTTTCGTCTTCCTCAAAAGTGATCAACGTGCCGGACCGGGCTTCTTCGTCGATATCGATGTCCCACGGGGTGAAGCTGCTGAGCACGCGCAGCGGCACCTTGTACTTGCCTGCGAATTCCACGGAGCGGATCTGCAGCACCTTGGAGCCCATGGAGGCCATCTCGAGCATTTCCTCGAAACTGATGGTCTGCAGGCGGCGAGCCTCGGGCACGACACGCGGGTCGGTGGTGTAGACGCCGTCGACGTCGGTGTAGATCAGGCACTCGTCGGCCTTGAGGGCGGCGGCCACGGCCACGGCCGAGGTGTCGCTGCCACCGCGGCCCAGCGTGGTGATGTTGCCCGTCGGGTCCACGCCCTGGAAACCGGTGATGACGACCACACGGCCGGCGTCGAGGTCGCGGCGGATCTTGGCGTCGTCGATGGATTCGATGCGGGCCTTGGTGTAGGCATCGTTGGTCTTGATGGGCACCTGCCAGCCGGCGTACGACACCGCCGACAGGCCTTCGCTCTGCAGTGCGATGGACAGCAGACCGACCGAGACCTGCTCGCCGGTGGAGGCCAGCATGTCGAGTTCACGATTGATGCCGGTGGTGGCGATGGGCGGAGCCAACTCCTTGGCCAGGCCGAGCAGGCGGTTGGTTTCACCGCTCATGGCGGAGGGAACGACCACGATCTGGTGGCCGGCGCGTACCCACTTGGCCACGCGCTTGGCGACATTGCGGATGCGCTCGGTCGAGCCCATCGAGGTGCCGCCGTATTTATGGACGATCAAAGCCATTCAAAAACACCCAGGATACGGATAGGAGGTCCAGCAGGACTCGGCGCACACACGGCCCTGTCGCTCAAGCGGCCTGCACGTGAACCCTGCAACGGTGCCAGCCCCGCCAAGCCCGGGCGCGGATGGCGCCAGAGCCGGGAAGGTGCGCATCGTCCGGCCGATCAGGCCGCAAGACTCAAGGCGATGCGCGGGGCAAAACCGCAGGATTATAAAGGCCCTGCCTGCCAAGCCAGACACGGACCCTCACGCACGACATGGCCTTGACCCACCTTGAGGTGAATTCGATGCCCCCGTGTCGTGCAGGCGGCCACCTGTCTGAGCAGCGCCTCGAGCTGCGCCGCACTGCCGCTGCGTCCGCCCTGCTGCTTGAGCCAGTGGCGCAGCACGTTGGCCTGGCGCGCCTGGGTCAGGCCCTGCAGGGCCGCGATCCGGGGCGGGCACCCGACTTCGGCCAGGTCGGCCCGGGCCAGTTCGTCGAGCAGGTCCTGGCCCTGCGCGGCATGGGCCGCCGAACGGGCAAAGGTAGTCCGAAAACCCGGAAACACCTGTTCGAGCACCGGCAGCAACTGAAGGCGGATGCGGTTGCGGGTATAACCCGTGTCCCGATTGGTGGGGTCCTCGATCCAATCCAGGCCTTGCGCCTGCAAGCCGCTGCGGATCTCGGCGGCGGTCAGCGCCAGCAGCGGGCGCTCGAACACCATGCCATGGCGCTCGAATCGTGCGGGCATGGCCGCCAGCCCGGCCAGGCCGGCGCCGCGGCTCAGGGCCAGCAGCAAGGTCTCGATCTGGTCGTCGGCATGCTGGGCCAGCACCACCCGGCCCGCGTCCGCCCGGCGGGCCGCCAGCGCCAGCGTGGCGTAACGCACCTGGCGAGCGATCTCTTCCGGGCTTTGCCCGACGGCATGGCGGGCGTCCACACGCTGCGTGTCGAAAGGGATGCCCCAGGCCAGACAGCGCTCGCGGCAGTGATGTTCGAAGCCGTCGGCGGCAGCCTGCAGCCCGTGGTGCACGTGCAAGGCGATCAGAGGACCCGCCCAGTGACGGGCGGCCGCACACAGCAAGGCGGTCGAATCCGCGCCACCGCTGTAGGCCACGGCAAGCGTCGGGGAAGAGGCCCCTGGAGCCGATCGTTGCCGGGCCCAAACGACAAACGCCGCATCGGCGGCGCTGTCGGGCAAGGCGGCAAGATCAGGCGCGATCGGCCTTGGTGTCGTTGAAGCGTCCATAGGCCTGCAGGCGCTGGTAACGGCGATCCAGCAGTTCCGGGACCTTGAGATCGGCCACCTGGCGGTAGGCCTCGCCCAACGCACGCTTGAGGAAAGCGCCCATCTGCTTGTGGTCGCGATGCGCGCCGCCGACCGGCTCGTTGACGATCTTGTCGATCAGGCCGAGCGCCTTGAGTCGGTGGGCCGTGATGCCCAGCGCTTCGGCGGCGTCCTGGGCCTTCTCGCTGGTCTTCCAGAGGATGGAAGCACAGCCCTCGGGGCTGATCACCGAGTACACCGAATACTGCAGCATGAGCACTTGGTCGGCCACGGCAATCGCCAATGCGCCGCCGGAGCCGCCTTCGCCGATGATGGTGGTGACGATCGGCACTTCGAGCTGAGCCATCTCGAAGATGTTGCGGCCGATGGCCTCGGACTGGCTGCGCTCTTCGGCATCGATGCCGGGGTAGGCACCGGGCGTGTCGACGAAGGTGAAGACGGGAATCTTGAACTTCTCGGCCGTCTTCATCAGGCGCAGAGCCTTGCGATAGCCCTCGGGCCGCGTCATGCCGAAATTGCGCAGGGCACGTTCCTTGGTGTCACGGCCCTTCTGATGGCCGATGACCATGCAGGGCGTGCCGTTGAAGCGGGCCAGGCCGCCGACCATGGACTGATCGTCCGAAAAGTGGCGGTCGCCGTGCATCTCGACGAAGTCGGTGAAGATCTCCCGCACATAGTCGAAGGTGTACGGCCGCTCGGGGTGGCGGGCGATCTTGGTGATCTTCCAGGGCGTGAGGTCGCTGTAGATGTCCTTGGTCAGCTGAAAGCTCTTCTTGCTGAGCTGGTCGATCTCGTCGGAGATGTCGACGGCGGACTCGGTCTGGACGTAGCGTAGTTCGTCGATCTTGCGTTCGAGCTCGGCAATGGGCTGCTCAAAATCGAGGAAAGTTTTTTTGGACAAAAGGTTCTCCCGTGAGACGCGTCTGGGGCGCGATGATGCCACAGACAATCCGGACAAGGCAAAAAGGCGGGAACGACTCTCACGCTTCGAGAATCAGCTTCCGCGGTTGAACAACAGTCTGGGCGCCATCGTTCGCTCCATATTTATGAGCAATCGACCAGTGGGCCCTTGCGGTTTGGAGCCACGCGAGCGGCACCGGGTTCCGGAAGCCGGATGGCGACATGGCGCCCCGGCCTTCGGCAGTCAGTAGGCGACCGGCAGCGGTTCGAGCGAACGCCAGATGTACCAGGTGGCCACCGTGCGGTACGGTGCCCACGCCATGGCGACTTCGCGCGCATCGCTGCGGCTGACGGGGTCGCCCGAGAAATAACATTCGCTGATGCCCTTGATGAGGCCGGCATCGTCCAGCGGCAGCACATTGGGGCGCAGCAGATGGAACATGAGGAAGATCTCGGCCGTCCAGCGGCCCACGCCGCGGATGGCCACCAGTTCGGCGATGATGTGCTCGTCGTCCATGCCCTGCCACTGGTCGGTATGCAGCACGCCGTTGCTGAACTTCAGGGCCAGGTCGACCAGGTACTCGACCTTGCGCGCCGACAGCCCGGCCGCACGCATGTCGTCCACGCGCAGCTTGAGCACGTGTTCGGGCGACATCTGCGCGGGCAGATGCATGAAGCGGTCCCAGACGGCCTGCGCGGCCTTGACCGAGATCTGCTGGCCCACGATGCTGCGCGCCAGCGTGGTGAAGGCATCGCCGCGCGACTGCAGGCAGGCGTTGCCGAACTGCGGGATGAGACGCTTCATCACGCGGTCCTTCTTGACGAGGTGGCGGCAGCCTTCGGACCAGAAATCCGGCACCTGGAGCACGGCCTGCGGATCGGCGGCCACACCTTGCCCCGGCACCAGAGGCAACACGGTCTCTGCCGGCAGGGCGATGCCCGTGGCGGCGGCCTTCATGGCTGGCCCTCGCCCGGCGTACGGGCGGTGGCTTCCCAGGTGGTGCCGGCGGCACTGTCCTTGAGGACGATGCCCTGGGCCAGCAGCGACTGGCGGATGCGATCGGCTTCGGCGTAGTTGCGCTCGGCCTTGGCCTGGGCGCGCCGGGCGATCGCGGCTTCGATGGCCGGCTCGTCCAGGCCGGCACCGGCCTGCAGGAAAGCGCGGGGATCCCCCTGCAGCAGGCCCAGGCAGCCGCCCAGTGCGCGCAGCAGTCCGGCCAGGCCGGCATCCCGTGTGCGGTTGATTTCGGAGGCGAGTTCGAAAAGCACGGCAATGGCCTCGGGTGTGCCGAAGTCCTCGTCCATCGCTGCCTTGAAACGCGCGGCTTGGGGCTCGGTCCAGTCGATGGGGCCGGCATCGCCTGCTGCGGGCACGGCATCGAGCGCGGTGTACAGGCGCTTGAGCGAGGCCCTGGCGTCGTCGAGGTGCACGTCGCTGTAGTTCAGGTCGCTGCGGTAGTGGGTGCGCACGATGAAGAAACGCACGGTTTCGGCGTCGTAGCGCGCCAGCACCTCGCGGATGGTGAAAAAATTGCCCAGCGACTTGGACATCTTTTCGTTGTCGACACGGACAAAACCGTTGTGCACCCAGTACTGCGCAAGCGCCCGGCCGCTGGCGCCCTCGCTCTGCGCGATTTCGTTTTCGTGATGCGGAAACTGCAGATCGGCACCGCCGCCGTGGATGTCGAACGACTCGCCCAGCAACGCGCAGCTCATGGCCGAGCACTCGATGTGCCAGCCCGGCCGGCCTGCGCCATAGGCACTGGGCCACTGGGCCTCGGCGGGCTCCTCGGGCTTGGCGCTTTTCCAGAGCACGAAATCGAGCGGATCCTGTTTGCCGTCGAGCACGGCCACGCGCTCGCCGGCACGCAGTTCGTCGAGCGACTTGCCGCTGAGCTTGCCGTAGCCGTCGAACTTGCGAACGGCGTAATTGACGTCGCCGCCGGGCACCCGGTAGGCCAGGCCCTTCTGCTCGAGACGGTCGATGAGGCCCAGCATCTGCGGCACGTAGTCGGTGGCACGCGGCTCGTGCGTGGGGCGTTCGATGCCGAGGGCATCGGCATCCTCGTGCAGGGCGTCGATCATGCGGTTCGTCAGGGAACGGATGCTCTCGCCGTTGTCCAGCGCCCGCCGGATGATCTTGTCGTCGATGTCGGTGACGTTGCGCACATAGGTGACGCCGTAGCCCGAGGCCCGGAGCCAGCGCTGGATGACGTCGAAGGTCATCATCGAACGCGCATGGCCGAGGTGACACAGGTCATACACCGTCATGCCGCACACGTACATGCCCACGTGGCCGGGGTTGATCGGGGCAAAAGGCGCCATCCCACGCGTGAGCGTGTTGTAGATGCGGAGTGTCATGACAGAAAGAATTGGGGGACTGCTGTGCGGGCGATGCGCCGAAGTCAGCCACGGGTTGCGGCCGCCTGTGCGCCGCAGCCAGCGGATCGCCGGGCAGGCGGCAAAGTATAAGCGTGCGCGCAGGGTTTGTCGGCTTGCCGCAGCGGCCACTGCTGCGGTGCTTGACAGAGGCCCGACACTGAGGCATGGGACACATCAATATTGGAAGCAAACCCGCTCGATATGAAAAGCCCTTGACGGCTTTTCCATCCCCATGAAAAAACACCTGCCCGCGCAACGCGGACAGGTGCCGGGAGTGTCCTTGCAACGAGTCGCTGTGGCGGCAAGCCGTCACAGCAGCCCATCCGGGGCACCCTGAACACGGGCCTCGGGGCCCGCCGATGCGTGATCAGGTGCTCTTCTTGTCGAGGCTGATGCTGCGGCCGACAGCGGTGATGTAGCCCACCGACGCAGAGAAGCCGTTGTTGTAGTTGGTATTGATATAGGGCTCCAGCGTGTCCTTGATCTTGCCGTGCAGGCTGCTCCAGTCGCCGGCGTGCTGGAAGTTGCTCATGACATAGGTCCAGCCGTTGATCTCGTCGACGGCATGCAGGCCGGTGGATTCCGCACCCGCCGGGGTCGACAGGATGCGGGACAGCTCCTGGGTGTCGACGTTGTAGGCCCACAGGAAATTGTTGACGTGATTGCCGCTGTCCTCGCCGATGAACAGGGTGCGCAGTTTTTCCGAGAACTTCAGGTTGTCCGGGCTGGCGACCTTGTCGGGGTTGGCGGTGTTGCCCAGGGC
>ERZ1031720.99-NODE-99-length-10780-cov-8.308718_pt1 | contig 10780 bp, 9 predicted proteins | sample MGYA00518750_ERZ1031720 | MGnify/ENA primary metagenome ERZ1031720 (study PRJEB33718, sample SAMN03160008) | human skin metagenome | collected 2014-04-10 | study: EMG produced TPA metagenomics assembly of the PRJNA266117 data set (Human skin bacterial metagenome and... | reverse complement strand
CGAGATCTACACCTCTCTATTCGTCGGCAGCGTCAGATGTGTATAAGGGACAGCAGCTGAGCCTGTCCGCTGATGAACGCGCCGATCGTGGCGGCGTGATCCTCGTAGCGCTGCAGGCGTGCAGTCGGCGGAGCCAGACGCGTCAGCAACTGGTCTTCGATCGTGCCTCGCGTCACGCCGATCAGGTGCCCCTCCAGATCCGCCGCCGACTTGACCGCCACGTCCGCAGGCCCGTACACCCCGACGTAATAGGGCGCGTAGGGCTGGCTGAAGTCCACCACCTTGGCGCGTTCTTCGTTCTGCCCCAGGTTCAGCAGCAGATCGGCCTTGCGGGTCACCATCGTCGGGATCTTGCTGGCATGGACGACACGCACCAGCTCCAGCTTCACGCCGAGCTCCTGGGCCACCAGCCGGGCGAAATCGACGTCGTAGCCACGGGGCGTCAGATCGGTGTCGACCGAGCCGAAAGGCGGGTAGTCGAGCGTGATGGCCACGCGCAGCGTCTGCGTCCGCATCACGTCGTCCAGCGTGTCGGCACGTGCCAACGAAGCCAGACCCATCGAGCCGGCCACCAGTGCAAGCATTGCGATGCGACGGCCGACAGCATGCGAGCCACGAGAAAAGTGAGTCATGGTGATTCTTTCTTGAAGTCAGATGTTGTCGAGGAAAGCATGCAATGCCGCGTCGAAGGCTTCCGGAGTTTCCTCCATCGGCGTGTGGCCGCTTTCCGTCAGGTGTGCAATGCGGCTGTCGGGTATGCCGGCCTTCAGCATTTCGGCATGGTCGATGGTGCGGCCCGCATCGTGATGGCCAAAGACGATCAGCGTCGGTGCCGAAATCCGCGGCAACAGCGGCCGGCAATCCGTCTCCAGCAGGCTTTGCTGCACATCGATCATCGCCTGCAAGGGCGCATCGTTTGCGCGCTGCACATAACCATCGAAGAAGGGCTGCGGCAGCCGGTGGAACCACTGCGCACTGGTCTCCCGCATGTTGGCATAACCGTTCTCACGCAGATCCTGGAGCAGCACACGGCCCAGCGTGTGATTGGTCATCACCGCACCGGTGCAGACCAGCACCATGCCGCCGAAGCGTTCCGGCTGGGAGGACGCAGCCAGCTGGCAGACGACACCGCCCATCGAGTGCCCCGCGATCACGGGCCGCTCGAGATCCATCGCATCCGCAAATGCGTGCACCCGTTGTGCAAGGGCCTGAACGGTGTAGCCCTGCGGCGGCGGCGACGAACGCAGGAAGTTGTCGATCGCATAGCCGCGCCAGCCTGCGGGCAATGCAGCCATGGTGCGCTGCCACAGTTCGGAAGAACTGCCGAAGCCGCCGTGCATGAAGATCACGGCGCGCGGGCCGCGGCCATGTTCGGCATAGTGAACGGGGACGCCGTCGAGATGGATGATGGGCATGATGGTTGCGTGCGTTGAACAAGTCCAGGCAGCTTATGAACTGCCCTCCCGCCACACAACGCGCAATTTTGAGAAATGACCCATTTTTTAGACAGCATCACGAAATCGGTACAAATGCACCAAAATAGGAAATGACGCATGAGTGAATCCCGCTTCCTGGCGATCGGCGAACGCCTCAGACAACTGCGGGAAGACTCGGGACTGACCGCAGACGCCGTCTCGGCCGCCGCCCGGATTTCACGTGCGCTTCTGTACCGCTACGAAGCCGGCGAAGTCGTCAAGCTCGACGTGATGGAACGCCTCGCCGAGCTCTACGGTACCTCGCTGGCCGCCCTGCTGGGTCTGGGCAACCAATACTTCACTCACGGCCTGCTGATGTTCGATCATCTGCTGCGGCTCGAGGAACAGGCCACGCAGTTGACCATCGTCTTCGGCCCTCAGGCCTATGTGCTGAGCTCGGACGCCTACGACGAGTCGCTCATGGCCCGCCTCGTCGACCACCGGAACGACCAGATGGCACTCAGCGAACTCGAAGCGCAGCGCCTGATCCATCTGCTCAAGAGGCGCAAGGAGGCCTTCAAGACCCATCGCACCTCCCTGGTCAACATCATTCCGGTCGAGGACATTGAACGTTACCTGGCCTTCGGGCTCGGAGGCCATGCCAAGCTGCCTGCCGCTCAGCGAGCACGACGCCGGCAGGCGGCTCGGGTCGAGGTCGAAAGACTGGCGCAGATGATCGCGTCTCCGCCGATGGGCGTGCAGATCGGGCTGACCACCGAACAATTGCCGACCGCCGGATTCGAGCTGGTCAACATCGGCCCTCGCTCGCTTCTTGTGCTCAGTCCTTTCCGGGTCGTCGAGCCCATCAATATCCATTACGGCGTTGCCACCGTCACCGAGGACGAGCAGGCGCTGCGCCTGCATCAGGGACTCGCCGATCGGCTTTGGGCGAATTCGCTCAGAGGACATGTCGCCTTCGTCGAAATCCAGCGCCTCCTCAGAGAGGCGGCCGGCTGACCGGTCCTCTCGAGCACAAAGGCCTCAAGACCTCGATTGAGATGCATTCCTGTCATTTTGTATAATGATGTCTATTCTCATTACTGCAACTCTCCATGACAGGCTTGCCGGCATCCATCAGTTGTGCGTCGTCTACCGGAGCGGACGGAACGGTGGACATGGACCGGCTTTACGTCGCCCACATCGGCTGGCTGCGTCAGTTCCTGCGCCGCAAGCTGGGGGGCGATGTGCACCAGGCCGCCGATCTGGCGCAGGATACGTTCGTGCGGCTGCTGATGCGGCCGCGCACGCTGACCGATGAACCGCGTGCCTACCTGAGCACCATCGCCCGGGGCCTGCTGGTCGACCACTGGCGGCGCCAGACCGTCGAGCGGGCCTGGGCCGAGACCCTGGCGTCGCAACCGCGCGCCATGGCGCCTTCGGCCGAAGACCAGGCCATCGTGATCGAGACGCTGTGCCAGATCGACGCCATGCTGGCCCGGCTGGCCGACAAGCCCCGGCGCGCCTTCGTGCTGGCGCAGATCCACGAGATGACCTACCGCGAGATCGGCGCGGAGCTCGGGGTCTCCGAACGCATGGTGAAGAAATACATGGCACAGGCCATGCTGCAGTGCCTGCTGTTCCAGGCCGAATTCACCCAAGCCCGCGCATGAACGGCCGAGCGACCGCCGGCCCGATCCCGCCTGCGCCGACGCCTGCAGGCCTGCCGCCCCTGGCGCACGGCACGCTTCGGCAGGCAGCCGAATGGTTTGCCGTGCTGCAGGACGAGCCCGCCGATCCGCAAGCCCGCCAGCGCTGGCTCGACTGGCTGGCGGCGCACCCCGACCATCAACGGGCCTGGCAGGCCGTGCAGGCGATCAGCAGCCAGTTCGATCCCTCGCGCCGCTTGCAGCCTGCGGCCAAACGGGCGGCCAGCCATGCGCTCGATCAGGCGGCCCACCATGGCGGTCAACGCCGGCGCGCGCTGCGCACCCTCGCGGCGATGGCCGTGTGCGGCACGGCCGGCCTGCTCGCCGCCCGTTACGTGCCCCCGGTGCGGCGCCAATTGGCCTCGCAAGGCTGGGACTGGCAGAGCGACCACAACACCGGCGTCGGCCAGACCCGCCAACTGCATCTGGCCGATGGCACCCGGCTGTGGCTGGCCCCTCGCACGGCCATCGACCTTGCCGAAGCCGCCGATGCCCAGCAAGGGCCGCGCATCGTCCTGCATCAGGGAGAAATCCTGGTCGACACCGGCCGCCCGGCCCTGCCCGCGCCGGCCCACCGACCCGAGCTCACCGTCGTCACCCACCTGGCCAGCCTGCGCCCGTTGGGCACCCGGTTTTCGGTCCGCGTGCGCGACCGGCAGTGCACGCTGTCGGTTTTCGGGGGCTCGGTCGCGGTCCGCCCCGGCACGGCGGCCGCAGCCGCAGCCGCAGCCGAACAAATCGTGCCCGGCGGCTGGCAAACCGACATCGGCGCAACCGGCATCGGCCGCAGCAGGCCGGTCGACGAAGCACGCCAATCCTGGGCCAAGGGCTTGCTGCTCGCCGACGACATGCGGCTCGCCGACTGGGTCGCCGAATTGTCGCTCTACCGCCCGGGGCACCTCGCCTGCGACCCGGCCATCGCCGACCTGCGCGTGGCCGGCGGCTATCCGCTGCACGACACCGACCGCGCCCTGGCCCTGCTGATGCAGGCCCTGCCCATCCGCGTGCGTTACACGCTGCCGTGGTGGGTGCAGATCGAACCCCAGGCCGGCTGAAGCCGAAAAAAACGGCTCGCACCGACGTCTCCGGTTCCCTTTTCTCGCGGCTCGCTCGGATCACGCAGGACCAGCCATCCATCCGAGGAGAAATCTCACCATGCGCCCATCGCGCCCTCCAGTCATCGCCAGCCCGCTGGCCCCCCTGCCGTTTGCCCTGCGCATCGCCCTGCTCGCCACCTCTGCCCTGCTGCCCGCCACCGCGGCACTGGCCCAGCAGGCCGCAGCCGCCGCGCCGGCCGACATCCGCACCTACGACATCGCCAACGGCCCCCTCAACCAGGCCATCAACCGTTATGTCGCGGTGACGGGCGTGTTCGTGGCGGCCGATGGACGGCTCACCGCCGGCAAGCACAGCGCCGGCGTGCAGGGCGCGCACTCGGCCAGCCAGGCGCTGCATCGGCTGCTCGGCGGCACCGGCCTCGAAGCCGTGCCGCAAGCCAACGGCAGCTACGTGCTGCGCGCCACACCCGAAGCCACCGGCGCCGCCGGTGTCGATCTGGCCGAAGTGCGCGTCACCGCCAGCGCGCTGGCGAGAGAGACCACCGAAGGCACGGGCTCGATGACCTCAGGCAGCGCCAGCACCGCGACCCGGCTCAACCTCTCGCTGCGCGAGACGCCGCAGTCCGTCAGCGTGCTCACCCGCGAACAGATCGACGTGCTGGGCCTGACCACGCTGGACCAGGCCGTGCAGAACGTGACCGGCCTGGTCGTGCAGAAAGGCGACCTAGTGGGCGAATCCGGCAGCTTCAGCGCCCGCGGCTTCGCCATCGACAGCCTGCTGCTCGACGGCCTGCCCACCAGCCTGGGCGGCAACGGCACCGCCAACCCCGACAACGAAGATCTCGCCATCTACGACCGCATGGAAGTGGTTCGCGGCGCCAGCGGCCTCACCACCGGCAGCGGCAACCCTTCGGCCGCCCTCAACCTGGTGCGCAAGCGCCCCACGGCCACCCCGCAAGGCTCGCTGCAGGCCTCGATCGGCAGTTGGGACAACTACCGGCTGCAGCTCGACGGCAGCAACGCGCTCAACGAAGCCAAGACGCTGCGTGGACGGGCCGTGGCCTCGGTGCAGGACAAACGCAACTTCTACGACACCGCGCACGACCGCAACGGCCAGCTCTACGGCATCCTCGAAGCCGACCTCTCGCCCGACACGCTGCTCACCGTCGGCGCCCACTGGCGCCGCATCTACGACACCGGGCTCTACACCCGCCTGCCGCTGGCCGCCGACGGCTCCTTCCTCGACGTGCCGCGATCCGCCAACCTGGCCAACGCGTTCGACCACTGGGGCCAGACCACACAGACCGCCTTTGTCGAGCTCGAACAGCAGTTGGCCGGCGGCTGGCGCGCCAAGCTCTCGGCCGTGCAGCGCTGGCAGGATGTGGACATGACGTTTTCGGGCCTGAGCCGCATCGGCGGCTCGCTGTACCAGAACACCCAGGCCTACGTCATCGACAACCGCCAGACCAGCCTCGACGTGAACGCCAGCGGTCCCTTCTCGCTGCTGGGGCGCGAACACGAGGCGGCCTTCGGCCTGTCGCATCGCCGGCTCAAGTACGACTCGAACGGCGGCTGGTCGAGCTACGCCTGGACATCGTCCGGCCCGCTCGTCGACCCCTACAACTGGAACGCCTACGCCGTCGCCCAGCCCGCCATCGACATGAGCGCCTGGAGACTGCGCTTCGACACCCGCCAGACCGGCGCCTACGCCGTCGCACGCTGGCACTTGGCCGAGCCGCTCAAGCTCATCACCGGCCTGCGTGCGGACGGGTATGAACGCCTCAGCCACCAGACCAAGACCAACGCCGCCCCGCTCAAGTACGACCCCGGCCACCAGCTCACCCCTTACGGCGGCCTGATCTTCGACCTGGACGACCGCCACTCCGTCTACGCCAGCTGGACCCGCATCTTCCAGCCGCAGACCGCCTACGACATGAACGGCACGGTACTCGACCCCATCACCGGCACCAACCTCGAAGCCGGCGTCAAGGGCGCGTACTTCGGTGGCCGGCTCAACGCCAGCGTGGCCGTGTTTCAGATCAAGCAGCGCAACCGCGCCACCGACGACACCGGCGGACCCAACCCCTGCCCCGGCAGCAGCTTCGGCTACTGCCAGCGGGCATCGGGCGAAGTCGAGAGCCAGGGCATCGAAACCGAGATCGGCGGCGAACTGCTGCCGGGCTGGCAGATCGCAGCGGGTTATGCCTATGTATCGGCCAAATACACCAAGGACAGCGACCCCGCCAACATCGGCGAGCTCTTCAGTCCCAACTACCCCCGCCATCAGTTCAAGATGACCACGGCCTACCGCCTGCCCGGCGAATGGCACCGCTGGCGCACCGGCGCGTCGCTGTACGTGCAGAACACCACGGTGTCCAGCTATGGCGACACCATCCGCCAGAAGGGTTATGCGCTGGTCGGCCTGAACGCCTCGTACGACATCAGCCGCCAGGCCACCGTGCGCCTGAACATCGACAACCTGTTCGACAAACACTACTACCAGGGCCTGGGCTGGTCCACCGGCGGCAACCAGCCCGGTGCACCGCGCAGCTTTGGGGTGACGCTGGACTATCGGTTGTAAACGCAAGCAGCGTCTGGGACGCTGTGCGGATTGAGTCGATTTCGGCCATTTTTATCGCCTAACTGGTTTCAAATCCATCCATCCGAAAAAGGCCCGCATCCCATTCAAAATCATGATGCCAGATTGGACTACCCCTTCATGAAATAGCTTGAATGACGATGACAGGCCTTTTATTTCAGGGCTTCAAAAAATATAACCATACGCATCAAAACAAGCAAAAACAACGGATAAATCTCGGATTCAGGCCCCACCGACATTCACCCTAAACCCTATCGAAATCCCCCATCCGTCCACCGAACCTGCATGGAGCGAGTCGACTGCTCCGATACTCACGACCCTGTAGTCGAAAGACCACGCCAAGGGGGCGCACTTCACTCCAGACCCCAAGACAGTTTGGCCTCAGGATGAGTGAGGCCGATATATCGATGCATTCACCTGGCTCCAGCCCGTCAGCAGGTGATACTGAAAGTAAACCCGGTCGTATTAAAACCATACTCCACGACAGGATTACCTCATGTTCTCTCACAATAAACGGCTTCAGTACACCGTGCGTGTCTCTGAAAGCAACCCCGGCCTGGCCAATCTGCTGCTCGAGCAATTCGGGGGCTCGCAGGGCGAACTGGCCGCCGCCTGCCGGTACTTCACCCAGGCCATCGGCGACGACGACCCGGGCCGCAAAGACCTGCTCTTCGACATTGCCACCGAAGAACTGAGCCACCTGGAGATCATCGGCACGATGGTCGCCATGCTCAACAAAGGCGCCAAGGGCAAACTGGCCGAGGCATCCGAATCCGAGGCCGACCTGTACCGGTCGATCACCGGTGCCGGCAACGACAGCCATCTCACCCAGGTGCTGTACGGCGGCGGGCCGGCGCTGACGAACTCTGCGGGCGTGCCGTGGTCGGCCGCCTATGTCGACACCATCGGCGAGCCGACGGCCGATCTTCGCTCCAACATCGCGGCCGAGGCGCGCGCCAAGATCGTCTACGAACGGCTGATCGCCTTGACCGACGATCCCGGCGTCAAAGACGCACTCACCTTTCTGATGACCCGCGAGATCGCTCACCAGAAGTCGTTCGAGAAAGCGCTTTATGCCATCACCCCGAACTTCCCGCCCGGAAAGCTGCAGGGCCTGGAAGAGTTCTCGTCCACCTACTTCAACCACTCGGCAGGACGCGATGTCCAGGGCTCCTGGAACAGCGGCCCCAACTGGGATGTACGAAGCAAATCCAGCGAGCTGCAGGCCGTGGACGGCGGCGACGGCGATGCATTCGTCGAACTGACGCCCGACGAAGAACTGCCCTACCTCGCCATGCTCAACCGCACGACCTCCGACCCCCTGCTCGACCCTCGAACGGGTGCCGAGCTGGGAGCGGGCAGCCAGCCCCTCAAGTCGCCCAGGAAATGACGCGACCCATCACGCGGGCTCGATGGCCTCAGGCTCGAGCGCCGCTGACCGGACGGCCCACATGGGCCGCCAGCAACTGCGCAGCGCTTTTCAGAAACTCGATCTGCCGTGGAGGTGCCTCGATCTTCAGAAAGTCGAAGTGGCACAGCGTGCCATAGACCTGGGCATTTTCATCGAGGACCGGCATGCCGACATAGCTTTGCATGATGTCCCGGTACTTGTGGCCTTCGAGCAGCGGATCTGCCGCTGCATCGGCGGTCACGTACCGACCGTCCTTGAGCGTGAACTGGCAGTAGCTTTCTTCATACGGCACCTCGGCCAGGTCGACGCCGCTGATTTCCTGAGCCGCATCGAAAGCCGACGTGCAATACAGCGTCTTGTGGCGCAGCCGGTAGATGGCCGTGAAGCGATGAGGCACCAAGGCGTTCAGGTAGATCAACGCCGAGCGCAGCCCTTGCCCGGCGACCAACGCCTCGAGTTCGTCGAGCGAACCGTTGCGAAGCGGATCCTTGAACTTGGTGTTGTGGAGAAGGTCGGCTACGGAGTGCATGGTCGTCCGGTCGGTATGGCGTGGAGTGGCCGGGCAATACCCGAATCGGGCCGGTGTTTTGACATGCGCCGATTGTTCGCCCCCACGACAGGGTCACTCAACGGACTATGTACCTCATCGGGTTGGGCTTCCACCCTGCCCGCACACCCCCCCGGAGAACGAAAAAAAGCCATGACCGTCGAATACCTGAGAAACACCGGACCGGTTCGGCAAGGCGCTCACCGCCCTGCCGCCGCGCCCGATTCATTCATCGAAGGCACCTTCCGCAATTCGGCGGGGGCCCGTTACTACAAGCTCTATGTCCCGCCCAACCCGGCCGGCAAACGCCTGCCGCTCGTCGTCATGCTTCACGGCTGCAGTCAGGATGCCGACGACTTTGCGGCCGGCACGGCCATGAACGACCAAGGCCGTCGACACGACTTCTACGTGCTCTACCCGGTGCAGTCGCGAGAAGCCCATCCGCAGCGATGCTGGAACTGGTTCGAAAACGGCGAGCAGCTTCAGGGCCGTGCCGAAGCCGCTCTGCTGGCCGGCATGACTCGCGAGGTGGTGCTGGCGCATGGCATCGACTCGCAGCGGGTCTACATCGCAGGCCTGTCGGCAGGCGGTGCCATGGCCGCGCTCGTGGCCCGGTCGTATCCCAAGGTCTACGCAGCCGCGGGCGTGCATTCGGGCCTGGCACCCGGCGTGGCCTCCGATCTCTCGTCGGCCACGGCAGCCATGCAGGGCTTGCACAGCAAGCCGCCCACCCTGGCCGGCAGCGGCATACCGGTGATCGTCTTTCATGGCGATCAAGACACCACGGTGCATCCCAAAAATGCCCTGCAGATCATTTCATCGAGCCTGGGCGACACCGCCCCCGAGGTCGTGACCGGCATGCCCGGCGAGCGTGGCCAGCACCCCGTCACCCGGCACATCTACCTCAACGGATTGGGCGACGTCATCGCCGAACGATGGGAGATCCATGGCGCCGGACATGCCTGGGCCGGCGGCTCGGAACTCGGCTCGTGCACCGATCGGAAAGGCCCCGACGCCACGTGCGAGATGGTCCGCTTCTTTCTGACCTTCAGCCAGAACGCATCGGCAGGAACTGGGCGTTGAGAACCGGATTCCCGATTCGCACGCGAAGAAGAAGAAGAAAAAAACCTCTTTCGCCACAGTCACCTCAGGGACGGACCAGCCCTCTCCGCGCTGAAATCGACACGCCCAACAGCGCCACGCAAACGGCAAAGAGCCGCCACATCACGCCACCGCCCGATTCAGTGCGCGTGCCATCCCCGTCGAACCGGGGCAGGGCCTTCATCCGCAGCCGATCGAGCCCCCTGTAACTCATGATCGCCGGCGTCACGAACGCACGCCATGCATCCTCGAATCCGTCTACCGCGTCGGCGTATCGCCGGTACCGCTCGGCATCGATTCCTGCCAGGCTTTCTGCAACCAGCACCATCGACAACGAAGGCGACAGCCAGGCGTGGCGACGCAGAAAATCGTCCTGCGCCGCACGCGCCTGATCGAACCGGCGCATGACCGGCCGTATGCGCTTTTCCTGCTCTTCGAAACGCGGCATGAACGTCACCGGCCAGGTGGGCCGAAGCGGGGCGAGTTCCGGATCGGGGCGGTTTTCGGGATGCCTGGCATACCAGGCCGACAGCAGGTCGGAATCCTGTTCTTCGGTGGCTTGCTGCACGGCGCGAAGCTGGGCGATGGCCGACAGGCGCGACGGCATCGGCGCTACCTGCTCGGCCCTCAAAGCCAGAAGCGAAGGCACCGCAAAGCCCAGCGCCAGCCACAGCCCCAGCGCGGCCACCCGTGCAGCGCTCGCAGAGATCGGCAGCAAACTCACCAACCCGCCCGCCAGCACCCAGAAAGCGGTGAACAACGCGGTCGCGCCGATCCACTGCAACCACGGCCACAGTTCGCCCCCCGGATCCAGGAGAAAGGCGACCCCCGATGCCGTCGCAGCCACGGCCACGATCACGCACCAGCGCACACCCAGGGCCGCACCCCAGGCCACCGCCTGTCTCTTATACACATCTCCGAGCCCACGAGACAGGCAGAAATC
>ERZ1031720.98-NODE-98-length-10790-cov-8.572520_pt1 | contig 10790 bp, 6 predicted proteins | sample MGYA00518750_ERZ1031720 | MGnify/ENA primary metagenome ERZ1031720 (study PRJEB33718, sample SAMN03160008) | human skin metagenome | collected 2014-04-10 | study: EMG produced TPA metagenomics assembly of the PRJNA266117 data set (Human skin bacterial metagenome and... | reverse complement strand
GCATACGAGATTTCCTGCCTGTCTCGTGGGCTCGGAGATGTGTATAAGAGACAGCCATCGTCCAGCGTGCGCTGCGCCATGGCGTTGATGGTCAGATCTCGCCGGGCCAGGTCCTCTTCCAGCGTGACATCGGGCGAGGCCTGCACGGCAAAGCCCCGGTAGCCGCGCGCCGTCTTGCGTTCGGTGCGAGCCAATGCGTATTCCTCGCGGGTGCGGGGGTGCAGGAAAACCGGGAAATCCCGGCCCACCGGCTCGTAACCCTGCCCGGCCAGTTGTTCGGGCGTGGCACCGACGACCACCCAGTCGCGGTCCTTGACCGGCAGACCGAGCAAACCGTCGCGTACCGCGCCGCCCACCATGTAGATCTTCATGGCGACAGTTTACGAGAGCCGGCCAGCCCGGAGTCAGGCCGGCGGTGCGCTGCGGTAAGGTTCCTCGAAGGCGCGGAAGTCGTGTTCGCGCAGGGCACCGTCGACCCAGTCCCTGACCCCCTGAAGCGCCAGCACGTTGTCCATGTAGCGCGCCACTTCGGGGTGAACCGGCACGCCGTAGGCCTTGAAGCGCAGCACCACGGGCGCAAAGAACGCGTCCGCAATGCTGAAGCTGCCCATGAGCATGGGACCGTTGTGACGGGCCAGCAGATCGCACCACAGAGACTGCACCCGGTGCACGTCGGCCACCACGTCGGGGCGTTCGCGCAGCACGCGCTCGCCGATCTCGGGCAGGCTGGCTTCGATGTTCATGGGCAGATGCTCGCGCAGCGCGCCGAAACCGCTGTGCATCTCGGCACAGGCGCTGCGGGCTCGGGCCCGGTCGTGCACGGCCAGCGGCCACAGGTAGAGCTCGGGGAATCGTTCGGCCAGGTACTCGACGATGGCCAGGCTGTCCGAGACCACCAGGCCGTCGTCGATCAGCACCGGCACTTTGCCCACCGGCGACACCGCACCCAGCGTCTGCTTGAATTGCGACTGGGCATCGAAGCTGTCGAAACGCACCAGGCGCTCCTCGAACACGATGCCGGCCTGGCGCATCAGCACCCAGGGGCGCATGGACCAGGACGAGTAGTTCTTGTTGCCGATGTAGAGCTGAAGCATGTCGAGGCGTACCGGGCTGGAGGAGGGCGAAAAGCTCCATGCTAGCCAAAAAACGCCAGGCGGCCAAACCGCCCGCGCGCGGACACGCTGCCGCGGCGCGCCGGGCTCAGGCGCGCAACTGCGCCATGCCGCCGATCAGGCGGGACTGGGCCAGCCAGTCCTGGTCGGGAAAATAATTGAAGAGAAAACCGCCCTGGGCCAGCAGATCGATCACCGGGCGCGTCACGTCTGCGCGCATGGCCGGGCAACCCCAGCTGCGGCCCAGCCGTCCCTGCGTGCGGATGATGTCCGGATTCACGTAGGGGGCGCCGTGCATGACGATGGCCCGCTCGAAGGCCCGGTCGTTGAAGCCCGGCTCCAGTCCGCGCAGGCGCAGCGAATAACCGTTCTTGCCGGTGTAGGGCGCACCCGCCACATAGGCGCCCAGGCTCGACATGTGGCTGTCGACCTCGTTGGAGAAACGCACCGTCATGTTGTCGCCGCTGTTGCGGCCGTGCGCCACCCATTCCTCGTACAGCAGGCGGCGCAGCTTGAGGTCGAACACCCACAGGCGCTTTTCGGTCGAGGGCAGGCTGTAGTCGATCACCGCCATCACGCCGGGCATGGCGTCGAGCATGCCGGGCCGCAGTCGGGCGGCGTCGAGGGCCTGGGTGGCCAGCAGCAGGGCTTGCGGATCGAGGCGTCGTGCCGTGGCCGACAGAGACGTCGCCAGTTGCTGAGCCGCCGGCGTGGCGCCGGTGCGCATCACCAGGGGACCCGGTGTCACGGCGGACTCGGGCAGCAGCGACATCAGGTCAGGGGAAGTTGCCGGGCTTGCCGCCGCGGCAGGGCGGATCAGAGAGGTCAAGGCGCCGCCACCCACAGCCAGCTGGGCGAGCGCGCGCAGGGTCTTGCGTCGCGAAATCAAATCGGTCATGGCTCACAAAAAGCATGCTGGCGGCTGGCTGCACATGCAACCAGCCGCCTGCGATGACCCCCCGGCTCCCAGCCTTCAACGAGGCATTAATTTGGGTACTTGTTGGGCCGTGAGCATACCGCGCAAGCCGTGAATTTGACCGGTTTCGACATCAGGGAAGGGATTCCAGCACCCGTTCTGTTGGTGCAGCGCCACGCGCAAGGGCCCTGCGATGCAGCGGCCGGATGCTGGTGACCAGCAGCGTGGTGCCGGGTTTGAGCACGCCGTAGAGGCGCCGCATGAAGTCGGGCGGGGCCTTGATGTGGGCTTCGAGGTCCTGCATGGGCGGGGGCTGTCCGACCACCGGGTAGCTGGCCCAGCGGTAGCGGTTCTGGCTGGGGTCGAGCGTGCTGGGCCGGTCTTCCTGGGCGCTGCTCATCACCATCAGCACGGCGCCGTCGAAGGCCAGTCCGGCATCGGTCTGCAGCGCCGCCGAGCCCATGACCACGCCGTTGCTCAGCACGAACAACCGCTGCTCGGGCAGGCTCACCAGCACGCTCAGCGGGCCGTCGGGCTTGACGCTCTCGTCCCAGAAGGCGTCGGGCGGTCCGTCGGCGAGCGGCGGGGCTTCGGCCGAGCCGACGGGCGCCAGCATGGCCGGGTAGGCGATGCCGGCCGGGTGCACGCGGGCATCGCTCACCACCACCGTGTCGCCGCGCTTGGTGGCGGCGTAGATCTTTTCGGCAAAGGCCTTGGGCAGCCGCACGCAGCCGTGCGAGGCCGGATGGCCGGGAATGGCCCCGCCGTGCAGGGCGATGCCATCCCACGTCAGGCGCTGCATGAAGGGCATGGGGGCGGCGTCGTAGATGTTGGACTTGTGATCGCGCGACTTCTGCAGGATGGTGAAGACCCCCGTGGGCGTCTCGTAGCCGTCGCGTCCGGAGCTGACGGTCGACACGCCGATCAGGGTGCCGTCGCGGTAGACGTAGGCACGTTGCTCGTCCAGGCTGACCAGCACGACCAGCGGGCCGTTGGGTGCCAGTTCGGGCTGCCAGACGAACTGGCCGGGCTTGAGTGCGGCATCGCGTGCAGGAACCGGGCCGGCAGGGGCGCCGGCCGCCCGGGCGTGCGAGGGAACACCGAACATTCCAGCCGCCAGCAGCGCAGCGCCGACAGCTATGAATTTCCGGCGCGCATAGCCTTCATTCGTGGATGTGTTCATGGCCCTAGCGTACCCCCGACGAGCCGCCCGGGGGCAGGCGACGTGACGCTTCGTGGCGTAGGACGGCAGGCGCCGCACCCCGGCCGCCGACCCGCCTTAAGATGCGGGCTGCTGCGCGAACGGTCCCGGGCGTCGATGCGACGGATTGCAGCAGCCCGGCCGTCAGGCCTGTTGTCGAGCATTTCACGATCATTTGCCATGGCCCGCCTTCCCCGACTCGCTCTTGCCCATCATGTCCACCATGCCATCCAGCGCGGCCACGGCGGCCAGCCGATTGCACACGACGACACCGACCGGGCGCAGTGGCTGGCGCTGCTGGGAGACAGTGCCCAGGCCTGCGGGGTCGACCTCCATGCCTATGTGCTGATGCCCGATCACTTCCACCTGCTGGCCACGCCCGGCAGCGACGACGGCCTGCCGCGGCTGATGCAGGCCCTGGGGCGCCGCTACGTGCGTCACTTCAACACGCGTCACGGGCACCGGGGCACCCTCTGGGAGGGCCGGTACAGGGCCACCATCGTCGATCCCCGGACCTACCTGCTGCCCTGCATGGTGCACATCGACACCAACCCGGTGCGGGCGGGCCTGGTGGCCCGGGCCGACGACTATGCCTGGTCGAGTTGCCGCCACTACGTGGGACGGGAGCCTTCGCGGCTGCTGAAGCCCCACCCCGAGGTCTGGTCGTTGGGCAACACGCCTTTTGCACGCGAAGCCGCATACGCCGAAATGGTGCGCGAAGGGTTGGACGAGCGCCTGCAGGCCGCCGTGGCCGCGGCTGCGCTGCACGGCTGGGCGCTGGGAAACGAGGCTTTTGTTGCATCGCTGCAAAAGCTCACCGACCGGCGTCTGGTCAAAAACAAGCCCGGGCGGCCGGTCTCCGTGTCCCGCTAGATTCACCGTTCAGTTCACATTCCCTTGTTTTCAAAGGGGTTTGCTTCTCAATTTAATCTGTCCCTATTATTTCTCCGAGGGAAATACACGGATTTTTAATGGGTTCTGACCCCAATTTTTGAGCTTGGCATGGCTGTTGCGATCGTCTATTCTTGCTATTCCCACGAAGAATTCACCGAAAGAGTGTGACTATGACGACGCAACACGACGTGCCCGCCGGCGCGAGCTCCGCGCATGCCGCGACGGCCCTCAGCGACCACCAGGACGAACAGCTGGATTACCTGAGCCGCAATGGCCTGTACGACCCCACGCAGGAGCATGACGCCTGCGGCCTGGGCTTCGTGGCCCACATCAAGGGACACAAGACCCACGCGATCGTCACCCAGGCGCTCAAGATCCTCGAGAACATCGACCACCGCGGCGCCGTGGGTGCCGACAAGCTGATGGGCGATGGCGCCGGCATCCTGATCCAGTTGCCCGACCAGCTCTACCGCGAGGAAATGGCCAAGCAGGGCGTGACGCTGCCGCCGCAGGGCGAGTACGGCGTGGGCATGATCTTCCTGCCCAAGGAACATGCGTCGCGCATGGCCTGCGAACAGGAGATGGAGCGTGCCGTCAAGGCCGAGGGCCAGACGCTGCTGGGCTGGCGCGACGTGCCGGTCAACAAGGACATGCCCATGTCCCCCAACGTGCGCAAGACCGAACCCATCATCCGCCAGATCTTCATCGGCCGCGGTTCGGACGTGATCGTGCAGGACGCGCTCGAGCGCAAGCTGTACGTGATCCGCAAGACGGCCAGTGCCAACATCCAGCGACTCAAGCTCAAGCACAGCAAGGAATACTACGTTCCGAGCATGTCCAGCCGCACGGTCATCTACAAGGGCCTGCTGCTGGCCGACCAGGTCGGCACCTACTACATCGACCTGCAGGACGCCCGCTGCATCTCGGCCGTCGGCCTGGTGCACCAGCGTTTCTCGACCAACACCATGCCCAAGTGGCCGCTGGCCCACCCGTACCGCTACGTGGCGCACAACGGCGAGATCAACACCGTCAAGGGCAACTACAACTGGATGTGTGCCCGCGAAGGCGTGATGGCCTCGCCGGTGCTGGCCGACGACCTCAAGAAGCTCTATCCCATCAGCTTCGCCGGCCAGTCCGACACCGCTACGTTCGACAACTGCCTGGAACTGCTGGTCATGTCCGGTTACCCCATCGGCCAGGCCATGATGATGATGGTGCCCGAGCCCTGGGAGCAGAACGAAGGCATGGATGCCCGCCGCCGCGCGTTCTACGAATACCACGCCGCCATGATGGAACCCTGGGACGGCCCCGCCGCCCTGGCCTTCACGGACGGCCGCCAGATCGGCGCCACGCTCGACCGCAACGGCCTGCGTCCCGCCCGTTTCCTGGTGACCGACGACGACCACGTCATCCTGGCCTCGGAATCCGGCGTGCTGCCGGTTCCCGAAGACAAGATCGTGCGCAAGTGGCGCCTGCAGCCCGGCAAGATGCTGCTGATCGACTTCGAACAGGGCCGCATGATCGACGACGACGAGCTCAAGGCTCAGCTCGTCAACGCGCGCCCCTACAAACAATGGGTCGAGAACCTGCGCATCCGCCTCGACGACGTCGAGGGCGATGCCAAGGCACCCAGCAGCGACGTGCCCCTGCTCAATCGTCAGCAGGCCTTCGGCTACACCCAGGAAGACATCAAGTACCTGCTGGCCCCGATGGCGGCCAACGGCGAAGAGGGTATCGGCTCGATGGGCAACGACAGCCCGCTGGCCGTGCTGTCGTCGAAGAACAAGCCGGTCTACAACTACTTCCGCCAGATGTTCGCCCAGGTGACGAACCCGCCCATCGACCCGATCCGCGAAGCGATCGTGATGTCGCTGGTCTCGTTCGTGGGCCCCAAGCCCAACCTGCTCGACATCAACCAGGTCAACCCGCCCCTGCGTCTCGAAGTGTCCCAGCCCATCCTGGACTTCGACGACATGAAGAAGCTCAACAGCATCGAGTCGCTGACGCATGGCAAATTCCGCAGCCACCGCCTGAGCATCACCTATCCGGTGAGCTGGGGCCGTGAAGGCGTCGAAGCCAAGCTGGCCTCGCTGTGCGCCGAAGCCGTCGATGCCATCAAGGGCGGCAGCAACATCATCATCGTCAGCGATCGCGACATCGATGCCGACCATGTGGCCATCCCGGCCGCGCTGGCCCTGTCGGCCGTGCACCAGCACCTGATCCGCGAAGGCCTGCGCACCAGCGTCGGCCTGGTGGTGGCCACGGGCTCGGCCCGCGAGGTGCATCACTTCGCCGTGCTGGCGGGCTACGGCGCCGAAGCCATCCATCCCTACCTGGCGATGGAAACCCTGGCCGACATGCACCAGTCGCTGCCGGGCGACCTCAGCCCCGAGAAAGCCATCTACAACTATGTGAAGGCGATCGGCAAGGGCCTCTCGAAGATCATGTCCAAGATGGGCGTGAGCACCTACATGAGCTACTGCGGCGCTCAGCTGTTCGAAGCCGTGGGCGTCAACACCGAGACGGTCGAGAAGTATTTCACCGGCACGCCCAGCCGCGTCGAAGGCATCGGCGTGTTCGAGCTCGCCGAGGAAGCCATCCGCGTGCACAAGTCGGCCTTCGGCGACGACCCTCTGCTCGAGACCATGCTCGATGCCGGCGGCGAATATGCCTGGCGGACCCGCGGCGAAGAGCACATGTGGTCGCCCGACGCGATTGCCAAGCTGCAGCATTCGACGCGCGCCAACAACTGGAACACGTACAAGGAGTACGCCCAGATCATCAACGACCAGAGCCGTCGCCACCTCACGCTGCGCGGCCTGTTCGAGTTCAAGATCGATCCTTCGCGCGCCATTCCCGTCGAGGAAGTCGAGTCGGCTGCCGACATCGTCAAGCGTTTCGCCACGGGCGCCATGTCGCTGGGCTCGATCAGCACCGAGGCCCATGCCACGCTGGCCATCGCCATGAACCGCATCGGCGGCAAGAGCAACACCGGTGAAGGCGGCGAGGACGAGAACCGCTACCGCAACGAGCTCAAGGGCATCCCGATCAAGACCGGCGCCACGCTGCGCAGCGAGATCGGCGCCGAGCACGTCGAAGTCGACATGCCGCTGCAGGCCGGCGATTCGCTGCGTTCGCGCATCAAGCAGGTGGCTTCGGGACGCTTCGGCGTGACGGCCGAGTACCTGGTGTCGGCCGACCAGATCCAGATCAAGATGGCGCAGGGTGCCAAGCCCGGCGAAGGCGGCCAACTGCCCGGCGGCAAGGTCACCAACTACATCGGCAAGCAGCGTCATTCGGTGCCTGGCGTGGGCCTGATTTCTCCGCCGCCGCACCACGACATCTACTCGATCGAGGATCTGGCACAACTGATCCACGATCTGAAGAACGTGGCGCCGCATGCCAGCATCAGCACCAAGCTGGTCTCCGAGATCGGCGTGGGCACCATCGCCGCAGGCGTGGCCAAGTGCAAGAGCGACCACGTGGTGATCGCCGGCCATGACGGCGGCACGGGCGCCTCGCCCTGGTCGTCGATCAAGCACGCCGGTTCGCCCTGGGAAATCGGCCTGGCCGAAACCCAGCAGACCCTGGTGCTCAACGGCCTGCGCAGCCGCATCCGCGTGCAGGCCGACGGCCAGATGAAGACCGGCCGCGACGTCGTCATCGGCGCACTGCTGGGCGCCGACGAGTTCGGTTTCGCCACGGCGCCGCTGGTCGTCGAGGGCTGCATCATGATGCGCAAGTGCCACCTCAACACCTGCCCGGTCGGCGTCGCCACGCAGGATCCGGTGCTGCGCCGCAAGTTCAGCGGCAAGCCCGAGCACGTGATCAACTACTTCTTCTTCGTGGCCGAAGAAGCGCGCCAGATCATGGCGCAACTGGGCATCCGCAAGTTCGACGATCTGGTCGGCCGTGCCGACCTGCTCGACACCCAGAAGGGCGTGGCCCACTGGAAGGCTCGCGGTCTGGACTTCTCGCGCCTGTTCGCCGTGCCGACGCCGCTGATGGGCACGACCCTGTACCACACCGAGTTCCAGGACCATGGTCTCGACCGCGCGCTCGACCAGTCGCTGATCCAGAAGGCCCGTCCGGCGATCGAGCATGGCGAGAAGGTCAAGTTCATGGAAGTGGCGCGCAACGTCAACCGCACGGTGGGCGCGATGCTGTCCGGTGAAGTCACCCGCCACCATCCCGAAGGCTTGCCGGACGACAGCATCCGCATCCAGTTCGACGGCACCGGCGGCCAGTCCTTCGGCGCTTTCCTGGCACGCGGCATCACGCTCTACCTGATCGGCGAAGCCAACGACTACACCGGCAAGGGCCTGTCCGGCGGACGCGTGGTGGTGCGGCCCAGCCTGGACTTCCGCGGTGCGGCGCACGAGAACATCATCGTGGGCAACACCGTGATGTTCGGCGCGACGAGCGGCGAGTCCTTCTTCTGCGGCGTGGCCGGCGAGCGTTTTGCCGTCCGCCTGTCGGGTGCCACCACGGTGGTCGAAGGCACGGGCGACCACGGTTGCGAGTACATGACCGGCGGGACGGCCGTGGTGCTGGGCAAGACCGGACGCAACTTCGCGGCCGGCATGTCGGGCGGCGTGGCTTACGTCTACGACGAGGACGGCACCTTTGCCCAGCGCTGCAACACCGCGATGGTCGCACTCGACAAGGTGGTGCCGCAGGATGCGCAGGAAGCCGGCGACGACCACGGCACCTGGCACCGCGGCAAGACCGACGAGGAACAGCTCAAGCAACTGCTGCAGGACCACCTGCGCTGGACCGGCAGCAAGCGTGCGCGCGAACTGCTCGACCACTGGGCGCAGGCCCGTGCCCGCTTCGTCAAGGTCTTCCCCAAGGAATACAAGCGCGCCCTGGGCGAGATGCATGCACGCAACCTGGCGGCCGAGGCGACAGCCAAGGCCCTGGCCGAGACTCGCGCAGCCGAGGTCACGCCGACCACGGCCGACGCCAAGTAAGCCGACGAGGCCGCCCTGCGCGGCCAGGCCCGTCCTGCAGCGGCACTGCGGACGGGCCGCCCCACGAGAAGACAAGAAAGAACACTGAAAGGAAAGAGCCATGGGCAAAGTCACTGGCTTTCTGGAATACGAGCGCATCGAAGAGGGCTACAAGCCCGTCGAGGAGCGTCTCAAGCACTACAAGGAATTCGTGATCGGACTCGAGTCCGAGCAGGCCAAGGTGCAGGGTGCCCGTTGCATGGATTGCGGGACGCCGTTCTGCAACAACGGCTGCCCGGTCAACAACGTGATTCCCGACTTCAACGACCTGGTTTATCGCCAGGACTGGAAGAGCGCGATCACGGTGCTCCACAGCACCAACAACTTTCCGGAATTCACCGGCCGCATCTGCCCCGCACCCTGCGAGGCCGCCTGCGTGCTCAACATCAATGACGATGCGGTCGGCATCAAGTCGATCGAGCACGCGATCATCGACCGTGCCTGGAGCGAAGGCTGGGTCCAGCCCCAGATTGCCAAGCATCGCACCGGCAAGCGTGTGGCTGTGGTCGGCGCCGGCCCGGCCGGCATGGCCGCTGCCCAGCAGCTCGCCCGCGCCGGTCACGACGTGACGCTCTTCGAGAAGAACGACCGTGTCGGCGGCCTGCTGCGCTACGGCATTCCCGACTTCAAGATGGAAAAGAGCCACATCGATCGCCGCGTGGCGCAGATGGAAGCCGAAGGCGTGACCGTGCGCACCGGCGTGGCCGTGGGCTACGCCCAGGACACGCTGGGCAAGGACTCCAAGGTCACCAACTGGGCCAAGGAAGTCGTGACGCCCGAGCAGCTCGACGCCGAGTTCGACGCCGTGCTGCTGACCGGTGGCTCCGAGCAGTCGCGCGACCTGCCCGTGCCCGGCCGCGAGCTGGCCGGCGTGCACTTCGCCATGGAGTTCCTGCCGCAGCAGAACAAGGTCAACGCGGGTGACAAGTTCAAGGGCCAGATCCGTGCCGACGGCAAACACGTGATCGTCATCGGCGGCGGCGACACCGGCAGCGACTGCGTGGGCACGAGCCACCGCCACGGCGCGGCCAGCGTGACGCAGTTCGAACTCATGCCCATGCCGCCCGAGTCCGAGAACAAGTCGCTGACCTGGCCTTACTGGCCCTACAAGCTGCGTACCAGCTCCAGCCATGACGAAGGCGGCGTGCGCGAATTCGCCATCGCCACCAAGGAGTTCATCGGCGAGAAGGGCAAGCTCACCGGTCTGACCACCGTGCAGGTCGAGTTCAAGGAAGGCAAGTTCGTCGAGGTGCCCGGCACCGAGAAGACCTACCAGGCCGATCTCGTGCTGCTGGCCATGGGCTTCGTGCATCCGGTGGCCGCCGTGCTCGAGGCTTTTGGTGTCGAGAAGGACAACCGCGGCAACGCACGCGCCACGACCGATTTCACCGGGGGCTACGCCACCAGCGTGCCCAAGGTCTTCGCGGCCGGCGACATCCGCCGCGGTCAGTCGCTGGTGGTCTGGGCCATCCGCGAAGGCCGCCAGGCCGCCCGGTCGGTCGACGAGTTCCTGATGGGCTACTCCGACCTGCCGCGCTGACGCCCGCGAACCTGTGCATCTGCGCAGGTTCGAGGCTGTCGATCACCGGCGGATCCCGGTCTTCCGTCTGTCTCTTATACACATCTCCGAGCCCACGAGACAGGCAGAAATCTCG
>ERZ1031720.97-NODE-97-length-10891-cov-8.238003_pt1 | contig 10891 bp, 10 predicted proteins | sample MGYA00518750_ERZ1031720 | MGnify/ENA primary metagenome ERZ1031720 (study PRJEB33718, sample SAMN03160008) | human skin metagenome | collected 2014-04-10 | study: EMG produced TPA metagenomics assembly of the PRJNA266117 data set (Human skin bacterial metagenome and... | reverse complement strand
AGATTTCTGCCTGTCTCGTGGGCTCGGAGATGTGTATAAGAGACAGGGGGAATCCGACGGCGCGCAGCAAGGGCAGATCGTTGCGCGAGTCGCTGTAGAACACGGCACGCGCCAGTTCGGCCTCGGGATCGAGGCCGCGTTCGGCGATCCACGATCGCAAACGCACCACCTTGCCTTCGCGCATGTTCAGGGTGCCCAGGGGAGCCCCGGAGAACCGGCCGTCGGGCAGTTGCTCGAGCTCGGTCGCGATCACATGCGCAAAACCCAGAGCACGTGCGCTCGGCTCGGTCAGGAAACGGCTCGAGGCCGTGGTCAGCACCGGCAGGTCGCCCGCCTCGCGGTGCTGCTGCACCAGGGCCTGCGCGGCGGCGGGTATGCGCGGTGCCAGCACACGATCGAAGAAATCGTCGCGCTGCGGCTGCCATTGCGCAGGGGTGCGGCCCGCGAAGGTCGCGGCATAGAAACCGCAGAACGCTTCGGCCGTCACCTCGCCGGCCCGGTAGCGGCGGTCCATCTCGGCGTTGCGTGCCGACAGCGCCGCATCCAGCAGGCCGCGGTCGCGCAGGTCGTCCAGCCACAGCACTTCGCTGTCGCCGGTCAACAGCGTGTTGTCGAGGTCGAAAAGGGCGAGCCGGCTCATCGCTGCGGCGCCCTCCACGCCTGCGTGCGCCGGTCGACCAGCTTGCCCAGGCCCAGGTACAGCAGAGTCACCACGGCCGACGTCGCCGCGATCAGCACCGCCATGGCCGCCGCCGGCCCGGTGTCGCCGGCCTCGTCCAGGTTCAGGATGGCCAGCGAGGCCAGCCTTGTGTCGGGCGAGTACAGGAACACCACCGCCGAGATCGTCGTCATGGCGTTGATGAAGAAGTAACGCGACACATCCAGCAGAACCGGCAGGCAGATCGGCAGCGTCACGCGCCAGAAGGTCTTGTACTGCGGCACCTTGAGCGAAGCCGAGACGGCCTCGAACTCGCCGTCGATGGCCTTGAGTGCCGTGACCATGGTGATGTGGCCGGTGGTGTAGAAATGCACCACCGTGCAGAGCACCATCAGCGGCAGCGTCTGGTACAGCACATTCAGCGGATTGCCCGCCGCATTGAAGAAAAAGATGTAGCCCAGGCCCAGCACCAGACCGGGCACGGCCATGGGCAGCGTGGCCATCAGCCGCACGGCGGGCCGCAGCATGGCGAGGCCCCGCGTCTTCTCGAGCAGATAGGCGCCCAGGAAAACCACCAGCGTGCCGACCACGGCCGTGGCCGTGGCGAGCTTCAGGCTGTTGATCAGCGACGTGGCCACGCCCGCATCGACCAGGCCGGCCACGTAGTGGTTCAGGCTCGGGGCAAGGTTGTAGGGCCAGAAGGTCGCGAACGAAGCGAACACCGCCATGCCGAACATCGCCAGCACCAGGCCTGCGACGACCCCGCAGTACAGCGTCATCGCGAAGTCGAACCCCCGCGAACGCCGGGGCACCAGGGCCACGGCGCGGGCCGTGAGCGTGGCGGTCTGCTTGCGCTGCACCAGCGCATCGACGCCAAAGGTCAGCACCGCAGGGGCCAGCAGCAGCAGGGCGACCACGGCACCGCGCTGAAAGTCCTGCTGTCCGATCACGAGCTTGAACACATCGGTGGCCAGCACGTTGAAGTTGCCGCCGACGACCTTGGGAATGCCGAAATCCGTGATGACCAGCGTGAAACACACCAGCGCTGCCGAGATCAGCCCGTACTTCGCACCGGGCAGCGTGATGGTGAAGAACTGGCGCACCGTGCCGGTCCCCATGGCCGCCGCCGCTTCGTACAGCCGGGCGTCGGCCAGCGAGAGCGCCGTCACCAGAATCATCAGCACATGCGGAAACGTCGCAAAACACTGCGCCAGCACGATGCCCGGAGCGCCGTAGATGCCCTCGAAACCCAGCGCCAGCCAGAAGTCGCGGGCCACGCCCTGGTTGCCGAACCAGTAGATCATGGAGATGGCCGACAGCAGCGAAGGCGCCAGCAACGGCAGCAGCATCACGGTGCGCAGCAGCGGCTTGGCCGGCATGCAGCTGCGGGTGATCGCGTAGGCAAAGGTGAAGGCCAGCGGCACCACGATGAGCGTCACCAGCAGCGACACCCAGACGCTGTTCCACAGGCTGCCCAGCAGGGCCGGCGAAGCCAGATAGGAGGTGAAGGCGGCCAGGCCGGCCGCGCCGCTGGCCGAGGGGTTCAGCGACTGGGAAAGAATGGCGACGAGAGGCGCGACCAGGCCCAGGCCCAGCAGCAGCACGATGCCCAGCAGGCCCAGGTGCGACACCCGGTCGCTCCACGGCAGCCTTTGCGCAAGAGCAGGACCGTTGACGACGACGGCGGCGGCGGCGTTCATTCGGTCTCCTCGCCGGCGGCGAACACACGCAGCCGGTCGGTGCGCAGCGCGAATCGCAGCGGCGCGCCCTCGCGCACGCCGAACTCGTCCATCTGGTTGAGAGAGAACTGCAGTTGCAGAGGCTGCCCCGGCAGGCCCTCGACCTCGATCTCGGCCAGGCAGTTGCCGCCCAGGAACTCGATGCGGCCGACGCGGCCCGTGCACAGGGCGGGGTCGTCTTCGCGCAGGTCGCCGACCACACGGTCTTCGGGGCGCAGGTACAGCGCCACGGGCCGGCCGGGACGGAAATCGGCGCCCGCCGCGGGCGTACAGCGCAGGCGCTTGTCGCCGCAGCGAAACCAGTGATCGCCCTCCGACACGCCGCGCAGCCGATTGACCTTGCCGATGAATTGCGCGACGAACGGCGAAGCCGGCTCGCGGTAGATCTCTGCCGGGGTGCCGACCTGCTCGATCACGCCGTGGTTCATGACCACGATGCGATCGGCGACCGACAGCGCCTCTTCCTGGTCGTGCGTCACCATCACCGTGGTCACGCCCAGCTCGCGCTGCAGCGCCCGGATCTCGTTGCGAAGGCGCACGCGCACCAGTGCATCGAGCGCCGACAGGGGTTCGTCGAGCAGCAGCAGGCCCGGCGACGTGGCCAGCGCACGCGCCAGGGCCACCCGCTGCTGCTGTCCGCCCGACATCTGCGCCGGGTACTTGGCCCCGCTGCCCGGCAGCCCCACCAGCGCCAGCAGGCCCTGCACCCGCTCGGCGATCTGCGCCCGCGACTGGCGCCGATTGACCAGTCCGTAGGCCACGTTGTCGGCGATCGTGAGATTGGGAAACAGCGCGTACGACTGGAACACGATGCCGTAGTCGCGCTGCGCCGGCGGCAGCACCGAGATGTTGCGGCCGGCCTGCCAGATCTCGCCGACCGTCTGCGTTTCAAGCCCCGCGATGATGCGCAGCAGCGTGGTCTTGCCGCAGCCCGAAGGCCCGAGAAAACACACGAACTCGCCGCGAGCGATCGACAGGTCGATCTGCTCGAGTGCCGTGAAGGCGCCCCAGCGCTTGTGAACGCCCTTGAGCTGCAGATAGGAGTCAGGGCGCATGTCGGCTTCTCCGGCCGGCAGCGGGAGGATCCCGCTGTCCGACGCATCGCGTGGGGCGTACATCACTTCTTCGCTTCGCTCTTGGCGTCGTAGCGGCGCGTCCACTCGGCCAGCACGCGGTCGCGGGAGGCGGCGGACTGATCGAAGTCCATCTTGATCAGGCGGGCTTCGTAGTCGTCGGGGATGTACTGGAGCTTGGGCGCCACGCCAGGCTGTGCCGTGACGGCGAAGTTCTTGCCGTACAGCACCATCGCATCCTTCGACGAGGCCCAGTCGGCCAGTTTCTTCGCCGCGTCGAGCTTTTTCGTGCCCTTGTAGATGGCGAAGCCTTCGAGATCCCAGCCCAGGCCTTCCTTGGGGAACACGAGCTCGATCGGCGCGCCCTTGGCCTTGTTGGTGTGCCCGCGGTACTCGAAAGAGATGCCGGCCACGTACTCGCCCGCTGCCGCCATGTTGCAGGGCTTGGAGCCCGAGTGCGTGTACTGGGCGATGTTCTGGTGCAGCGCATCCATGTACTTCCAGCCGCCGCCCTTGCCGTCTTCGTCGCCCCACAGCTGCAGCCAGGCCGCCACATCGAAGTAACCGGTGCCCGACGAAGCGGGATTGGGCATGACCACCTGGCCCTTGAATTCCGGCTTGAGCAGATCCTGCCAGGTGGTCGGCAGCGGGATGTTCTTCTTCTGCGCTTCGACCGTGTTGAAACACACCACGGCACCGAAGACATCCATGCCCCACCAGGCCGGCGGCGTCTTCTTGTCGCGGTATTGGGCCTGGATCGCCCCGAGGTTGGCCGGCGCATAGGCTTCGAGCATGCCGTTCTTGTCGAACAGCGCCAGGCTGGATGCCGCGACGCCCCAGATCACATCGGCCTGCGGATTGCCTTTTTCAGCCAGCAGCTTGGCCGTCACCACGCCCGTCGAATCTCGCACCCACTTGATCGCGATATCGGGATGAACCTTGTTGAAGGCCTCCTGATAGGCCTTGAGCTGATCCGTCTCGAGGGCCGTGTAGACCGTGAGATCGGTTTGCTGCGCATGAGCGCCGGTTGCAAGGGTCAGGCCGATAGCCCAGGCGACAAGATGTTTTGCAGGTTGCATGAAAAGGCTCCAGGTCAAGAAAGAACGCCGAATGTGCCGATACGACAAGTCATCTTCATGACATATCCCTCATGCAAAATGCGAGCCAATCCTGTTTATTGTCGATTGCAGATCGTAGACAATCTTCACTCTGAGATGTACGATTTGGACATGTCGACTGCTTTCCCTCCCCACCTCACCATCGCACAACTCCAGGGCAATTCTCTGCCCAAGCTGGTGCAGAACGAAATCGAACGCATGATTCTGGACGGCCAGCTGCTGCCCGGGGCCAAGCTCACCGAATCCACGCTCGCCGACCAGCTCGGCGTCTCGCGCGGACCGGTGCGCGAAGCCTTCCGACTGCTCGAGGAAGCCGGCCTGGTCCGTACCGAAAAGAACCGTGGTGTGTTCGTGCGGGACGTGCCGATCGAAGAAGCGCTCGAGATCTTCGAAGTCCGCGCCGTAATGGACCTGTACGTGGGCCGCAAAGTGGCGCAAACCGCCAACACCACGCAGGTGCGCGAGCTGCGCCAGCTCGTCGAGGCCATGGACCAGGCCGTCAAGGGCGGCAATGCGCAGGATTACCACAGCTTCAACCTCCGGTTCCACGACCGGTTGCTCGAACTGGCCGGCAACGCCAAGCTGCTGAGCACCTATCGCAAGCTGGTCAACGAGCTCTCGCTGTTCCGGCGGCAGAACCTCACCGAGGAGTCGATGGCCGTCTACTCGCGTGAGCACCGCGCCATCGTCAAGGCCATTGCCGCAGGCGACGCCGAGGCCGCAGGACAGGCCATGCACGACCACGTCATGAACAGCCGCGAGCGCACCCGGCTCAATTACGAAGCCCGGCGCGCACCGCATTCGGCCCCGGCCCCGGTCGCCACGCCGGCACCGTCGCGCACGCTGCGCCGAACGGTCACCGCCTGAGCTCGGCATGGGACTGAGCGGAACCGTCGTGCTGGCCGTGCTCTTCGGCGCCTTGCTGCACGCCAGCTGGAACGCGCTGATCAAGTCGTCGACCGACAAGGAACTCGATACCGCGCTGATCCACAGCATCGGGGTCGTCTTCGCGGTGCCGATGCTGATGGTCACGGGGCTGCCCGCTTCCGCGGCCTGGCCCTACATCCTGGCCTCCACGCTGGTCCACGTGGGTTACTACATCGCGCTGGCAGGCGCCTACCGGCACGGCGACCTCGGCCTCACCTATCCCGTGATGCGCGGCTGCGCCCCTTTGCTGGTGGCGCTGGGCAGCCATGGCCTGCTCGGCGAAAGCATCTCGTGGCAAGCCTGGTGCGGTGTCGCCGTCATCTGCATCGGCGTGCTGCTGCTGGGCCTCTCCCGTACCGCATCGGCACCCACGGCCAAACGCAGCAAGGCGCTTCGTTTTGCCCTCGGCAATGCCGCCATCATCGCGGCCTACACCGTGATCGACGGCCTGGGTGTACGGGCCTCGGGCGACGCCACGGCCTACGTGGCGGCCCTGTTCCTGCTCGACGGCATTCCCTACATGCTGCTGGTACTGTGGCAGCGCGGCCCCGCCGGGCGCCAGGGTGCCTGGACCTATATGGCCCGCCGCTGGCACATGGCCAGCCTGGGCACCCTGGCCTCGCTGGGCAGTTATGGCATCGCCCTTTGGGCCATGACCCGCGCGCCCGTGGCCGTGGTCGCGGCGCTGCGCGAAACGTCGGTGCTGTTCGCCGCCCTGCTCGGCACGCTGTGGCTGCGCGAACCCTTCGGCCCGGCCAAGGCCTTCGGCGTCGGCCTGATCGTGGCCGGCATCATGGCGCTGCGCTTCGGCTGACCGGCCGACCCGAGCCGGCCACGCAGTCCCGCTAGCCCTGTCGCCAGCGGGTTCTGATTCGTTCGGCCATGACCTGCAGCTCCATGTCGCTGGCCCGCGCGCCGTCATGCGACGAGATATACCCTTCATAACAATTGAAGAACTTGTCGATCTTCGATCGGACAGGCTTCCAGTGCCTGGGGGCGCCGTACATGGGGAACAGCTTGACATGGGCATGGTCGATTCCATACCCCTCCGCAATCAGCCCCGTCCGCCCGACGCCTTCCAAGGAGGCCTCCAGCAGCAAGGCCACTTTCTTGGCCGCCCCCATCAAATCCAGAAAAACCTCGCCATCCAGCCCGCACACGTGGCTGGAATGATGGGCCTTGGTGATGACGACCGAAAATCCCGGCGTATTCGGATAGATCGACAGAAATGCCAGGTGCCGATCGTCCTCCCATATCCTGTGGCAAGGCGCCAAACCGGCAGCGATACGACAGAAGACACACTCATCAGCCATCACACGGATCTTTCTTGGGGAATTTTGGGGGAAACGGAATCGAACGCAGAAAAGGCCCCGACAGACCTTGAACGGCATCGGGGTCCGTCGATGCCGTGTGGCACCGGCCAAACCGTTCGCCCATGCGTCATGCGGGTGACCCTCACATGCACCGCCATCGCGAACCAGATCGATGCCAATAAATAAATCTTTGCATACTATTCACAGGCAACTCAAGTGCGAAGAATAGTCAAATAATATCAAGGCCTATTGCACAGCAACATATCGAAAAGGCCGTCATTCCTGCAACCCTGACAAACAGGTGGCATTCGTTCTCTGCTCGATCCGAGCAGACAGGCTGAATCTTAAGGCCCATCCACACCTTCCGTCCGTTGAAAACGAGGTAAATATTTCTTGATCGGCAGCGCCATGGTCTGCCGAGACCATGCCTTTTCAGGCCAACCCGAAAGCGCCATCGCAACCCCGTCACCCCGAGACGATGCCGCACGCGGGCACGCCCAACCTTATCGCAACGGGTGATTTCTATTTTCGATTGCGGTGAGAAAGGACTGGATGAGCAGGCTGTCCCGGCGCTCCCTGGAATAATAAATATAGGTCTTCGTGGCTGCGGGCTCGCCCGTAATCCGGATGGACTTGAATCTCGGATCCGGTATGAATTCGGCTTCGGAAACAGCGCCGATACCCAGACCTCGGGCCACGGCTTCACGCAACATTTCCCGGCTGCCGACCTCCAGCGCACATTTTGTCTGAACCTTCGCTTCGGCCAGGGCCGCATCCAGCGTGGCCTGTGTGGTGGAGCCCTCTTCCCGGCGCAGCAACTCCATTCCGGCCAGGCTGGCAAGCGGGACTTGATCGTACCGGGAAAGTGGATGCTCCCGATGCGCAAACAGGATAATGGGGTGATGGGCGTAAAGAACGGCCTCCAGATGGTCGCTGTTGTGCAGCCCGGCCAGCACCCCGATGTCGGTGGTATACCGCTCGATATCCGACAACACCTGCTGCGAGTTTCCCATGCGAATGGACAACTTCATGCTCGGGTATTGCTTTCGGTAGGCGGAAACCATCTCGATGACATGAAAAGGGCCGACCGCGCTCAAGCGCAACGCACCTTGATTGAGTTTCCCCGAATCTCTCAGAAAAAACTCCGCCTCCGCCTCCATCGTCAACATGCGCTGCACCATGGCGAAGAGCTGTTCCCCCGCCTTGGTCAGGCTCATCCGATAGCCCCGGCGATAAAACAATTCCACCTTGCTGGTCGCTTCCAGGGCATTGATCTGCGCGGAAATCGTCGGCTGGCTAACATTCAAGGATCTGGCCGCGGCACTCATGGAACCCTGATGGGCAACGGCGACGAAGGCGCGATACCGGGCGAGAGACATCTAAAGGTTCTTCCTATGGATTGGTACGCATAGGAATTTAAAACTTTCATATGAAAGAAATATGTCGTCCCTACTATTGCGGCTGACCGATCCCCCAACACAACCGCTACCAGGACAACCCATGAAGATGACTCGCCTCGCTTGGATCAAGGTGACCTGCGCAACAGCGCTTTCGATCACTGCTTTTTCCTCCGCCATCGCCCAGCCCGCCGAACTGCGCGTCGGCCTGATCCCTTCGGAAGACGCCCAGGCCATGATTCGGGCCAGCCAGCAGATCATGGATCAGTTGGCCGAGAAGTCGGGCATGAAGGTGCGGCCCTTCGTGGCCAACGACTACAACGGCGTCATCGAAGCGCTGCGCTCCGGCAAACTCGACATCGCGTATTTGGGCCCGTTCTCGTATGTCCTGGCCAGCGAGGTGGCAAACGCAGAAGCCTTCGCCGTCGCCGTGACGAAGAAGACCGGCACCAGCTCGTATCAGAGCCTGCTGATCACGCGCAAGGACTCCGGGCTCGACAGCGTGGCCAAGCTCAAGGGCAAGACCTTCTCGTTCGTCGATCCCAGCTCTGCATCGGGCCACCTGTTTCCGAAGGCCGGTCTGCTGGCCGAGGGCTACGATCCCGACCTGTACTTCTCGCGTGTCATTTTCTCGGGCTCGCACGACGCCAACATCATGGCCGTGGCCAATGGCAAGGTCGACGGTGCGGCGGTGGCCGATCGGATCCTCGCCTCGGCCATTGCCAAGGGCGTGGTGAAGGCCGACGACTTTCAGGTGGTCTGGCGTTCGCAGCCCATTCCCGAGTCGCCCATGGTCTGGCGCAAGAGCCTCGATGCGGCGACCAAACAGAAGGTGGCGGCCGCATTGGCAGACATCAAGGATCTGCCCTGGGGCGACCAAGGCGTGCTCAACGGCTTTGCCCCGACCAACGATCAGGCTTACGACGTCGTGCGGCAGACCGCAAGATCGTTGAAACTCGACCTCGGACGGATGAAATGATCCACACGCGCCAACTGCGCAAAAGCTTCGGCAGCAATCAGGTCCTGCACGGAATCGATCTCGATGTGCAGCCTGGCGAGTTCGTCGTGATGCTCGGCCTGTCGGGTGCCGGCAAGTCGACGCTGCTGCGCTGCATGAACGGACTGGCCCGGCCGGACGGCGGCACGCTGCAGGTGGGGGGCATCGACCTCATGGCACGGCACTCGCGTCGAGACCTGGCACGCCAGGCGGCCATGGTGTTTCAGCATCACAACCTGGTTCCCCGCCTGTCCGTGCTGAAAAACGTGCTGACCGGACGGCTGGGCGCCCTGCCGACCCTTCCGTCTGTGTTCCAACTGTTCCGCCAGGCCGATCTCGATCTGGCTCGCGAGTGCCTGGATCGGGTGGGCCTGTCCCACAAGGTCGATGAGCGAACCGAGGCGCTCTCGGGCGGGCAGATGCAGCGTGTGGGCATCGCAAGAGCCCTGGCGCAACAGCCGAAAGTCATCCTGGCCGATGAACCTGTGGCCAGCCTGGACCCGAAGACCGCACGCACGGTGCTGCAATACCTGCGCGATGCCACGCGCGAGCTCGGCATTGCCGTGGTCTGCAACTTGCACCAGGTCGACTATGCCCGGGAGTTCGGCGATCGCATCGTCGGTCTGGCACACGGCCGCATGGTCTACGACGGCACGGTCGAGGGCCTGACGGAGCCGGCCTTGCAAGCCATTTATCACCCCCTGGTTCACCCCGAACCGTCCGCAAAGGCCGATGGCCGGCTGCAGACCTCGATCATCGGAGGCCTCTCGTGAACACCGCTACACCGACGAACGCCTACCGATGGACCGCTGCCCGCCCCGAAGGGCCGACGGGATGGCTGGCCTATGCCGCGCTGGCTCTCGCATTGGGGTGGCTGCTGCAATGGAGTGCGGAAGGCTCGCAGATGAGCTGGGGCGAACTGGCCAACGGCCTGCCTCAGATCGGCGACTTTCTCTCGCGCTCCTTTCCCCCGGACTGGACCATCCTGAGCCGTCTCTGGAAACCCGCGATCGAGACGATCCAGATTGCGGTCTGGGGCACGTTGCTCAGCATCGTTCTGGCACTGCCGCTCTCGTTCATTGCAGCCGGCAACCTCCATGGATGGAACGGGCTGCGCATCGCGACCCGGCAATTCCTGAACGTGATACGCAGCATCAACGAACTGATCCTTGCGCTGGTTTTTGTCTCTGCCGTGGGATTGGGGCCTTTCCCAGGCGTCCTCGCCTTGGCACTGCACGGCATGGGCATGCTGGGCAAGTTCTTCGCCGAAAGCATCGAGGAGATCGACGCCGGGCCGCTCGAAGCCCTGCGCAGCGCAGGCGCCAGTCAGCTCCAGATCATCGTGTTCGGCGTCGTTCCGCAAGCCATCACGGCCTGGATCGCGGTCATTCTGTACCGCTTCGAAGTCAACCTTCGCTCGGCCACGGTCCTCGGCATGGTGGGCGCCGGCGGTCTGGGGTTCGAACTGGTGAGCAGCCTGAAACTCTTCCGTTATCAGGAAACCGCGACTTGCATCATTCTGATCACGGTGATGGTCATCCTGGCCGACATGCTCTCCAACCTTCTGCGACAGCGCATCCAGCGCGGTAGCCGGCACTGACTCTGCCGGTCGGCGGGGCCCCCTGACCTGTCTCTTATACACATCTGACGCTGCCGACGAATAGAGAGG
>ERZ1031720.96-NODE-96-length-10920-cov-6.967050_pt1 | contig 10920 bp, 10 predicted proteins | sample MGYA00518750_ERZ1031720 | MGnify/ENA primary metagenome ERZ1031720 (study PRJEB33718, sample SAMN03160008) | human skin metagenome | collected 2014-04-10 | study: EMG produced TPA metagenomics assembly of the PRJNA266117 data set (Human skin bacterial metagenome and... | reverse complement strand
GTCCTGCACAGCCTGCCTCAGGCTTTCTGGTCGAACTCGATTCAGCCAAGCGCGATCCCGCAGCCCCACCCGACGCCGTCCTGGCCGACACCTTGCTGAGCCGCGCCGCGTCCGTCCCGCGCATCGCCGCCGGCGAGCCATCCGTGCCTCTGATCGAATTGCCGCGCCCCGGCAGTCACCGCCTGGTGATTCTTCTGTCGGGCGACGGCGGCTGGCGAGGCTTCGACCAGGCGCTCGGCGAGCAGCTCAATCGCCAGGGCGTCGCCGTGCTCGGCTGGGACAGCCTGCGTTACTTCTGGAGCAGCCGGACGCCCCGGCAGACCGCCGCCGATCTGGCCCGGGTCATGGCGCAGTACCGCACCGAATGGCAGATCCACGACATCGCATGGGTCGGCTTTTCATTCGGCGCCAACATGCTGCCTTTCGTGTACAACGAATTGAGCGAAACGCAACGCGATTCGGTGCAGATGATCTCGCTCGTGGGTCTGGCGCATCATGCGGACTTCCGCATCCGCGTCAGCGGCTGGATGGGTTTCGGCAACCACGACGGCCCGGCCGTGCGGCCCGAGTTCGCGCACATTCCCGGCCGGATGCTCCAGTGCATCCACGGACGCAAGGAAAAGGACACGCTCTGCCCCGAACTCGCAGGCCTGGGCGTCGATGTGGTCGAGACCGAAGGCGGCCATCACCTCGATGGCGACTACGCCGGCCTGGCGGCACGCATCATCGCCCGATGGAATCAGGCCGGCACCAGGCCAGGGAACGGCTTGCCTCTGTGAGTCCGCTCGACGAGACCCCGGCTCAGCCGTTCCCGATCGCCAGCAGGCTGCTTTCGATGGCATGCAGTTCGTCGACCGCCAAGGCGATCGCCTGGGCCGACCAGTCGTCGAGGGTCCGCCGTTCCGCTGCGACCAGCACCAGCCGGCTGTTGTAGCGCGAGCCCGTCATGCGGCGAAACACCACTCCCTGCCGGATGGGCAATGTCGCGCACGAGGCCGGCACGATGGCCACCCCCAGGCCGCAGGCCACCAGGGCCAGCACGTTGACGAACTGGCCGGCCTCGTGGCGAATGTTGGGCATGAAGCCGGCTTCGGCACACAGCGCCGCCGTCTGGTCGAAGAAATCCGATTCGCTGTAGCGGGAAAAACTCACGAAGACCTCGTGCAACGCCTGCTTGAGGTTCAGCGGCCCCTGTCCCTGCGCCAAAGGGTGGCCCTGCGGCAGCGCCAGGCAATACGGATCGCTGATGGCGGCGACGGTCTCCAGCCCCTCCAGATCGCCGCCCGGGCGCAGGAAACCCAGGTCGAGCTCGTCGTTGCGCAAGGCCCGCAACTGGCGTGACGACGGGATCATTTCCCGCGCTGCGACCTGGATGTCGAGACCTGCGGCATCGATGCGGCGCAGCAGGCCGGGCAGCAGCGTATGCGTCGTCGAGGGCATCAGCCCCAGCCGCCAGGTCGCGCGCAGCCCGGCCTGCGATTCCCTCGCGCGCACGGTGGCCTGCTGCGCACGGGCCAATATGGCGCGGGCATCCTCGAGAAACGACTGACCGGCCGGCGTCAGCCGAACACCGCGCGGGACCCGCAGCAGCAGCGTGGCCCCCACCTCGTCTTCAAGCTGCCGGATCTGCGCCGACAGCGGCGGCTGCGCCATGTACAGCTTGTCGGCAGCCCGGCTGATGCTGCCGAGTTCGGCGACCGCGACAAAATAACGCAGATGCCTGAGCTCCATGCTGATCCTCCTGTTTAAGCATACGCTTGAAGTATGCATCACATATCAATACAGTCTTTGACGTATGGATTGACGCATCGCACACTGAAGGCCTCTACGAAAGTCCCGCCCATCATGCAAGCCCTGCGCAAGACCCGCCCCGAACACGGCCTGGAGCTCCTCGACCTGCCGTCCCCTGCATCGCCCGGAGCCGGCGACGTGCTGATTCGTGTGCACGCCACGGGCGTCTGCGGGACCGACCTGCACATCGATGAATGGACACCCAGCTACCACTTCATGACGGCCGCGCTGCCGGTCACGATCGGACACGAGTTCAGCGGTGTGGTCGAAGCGATCGGCGCCGGGGTCGAAGATCTGAAACTGGGGCAATTGGTGGCCGTGCGCCCCTCGACGGTGTGCGGTCGCTGCGCATCCTGCCAGGCCGGAGATTTCGACGGCTGCGTGACGCGCCGTGGCATCGGCGTGGCCCGCGACGGTGCGTTTGCGCCCTGGGTGGTGGCTCCGGCCCGCAATTGCCTGCGCATGCCCGAAGGCGTGTCGCCCGAGGTCGCCTCGCTGGCCGAACCCTTGACCGTCAGCCACGAAGCCGTGCGGGTCGGCGGCGTCCGGCCCGGTGACCGGGTGCTGGTCCTCGGGCCGGGCAACATCGGCCAGGGCATCGCTCTTTTTGCCCGCGACGCAGGGGCCAGCCAGGTCGTGGTGGCCGGACACGGCGACGCCCCGCGACTGGCCGTGCTGCGCGCCATGGGCTTCGAACACGTGGTCGATTTTGCCGAGTCCGGCATGCAGGCCGGATTGGCGCCTTATCTGGCGGACGGCCCCTTCGACGTGGTGATCGAAGCCACCGGAGCGGCCGGTGTCATCGCGCCCGCATTGCAGGCCCTCAAGCCGCGCGGCGTGCTGGTGATCACCGGCATCCATGCCGCGCCGGTCCCGATCGATCTGGCCGCCCTGGTGCGGCGCCACCAGGAGATCCGCGGCTCTTACCGTGCCCCGGAAGCGAACTGGCAGCAGGTCGTCGACTTCATGGAACGCAACCACGACACGCTGGCCCTGATGATCACGCACCGTGTGCCCCTGGCGCAAGCGCTCGAGGGTTTTGCGCTGGCCCGCAACAAGGTCGCCACCAAAGTGGTGGTGCTGCCGCAGGCCGGTGCCTGAGGTCAAGGCCATACTCAGCGCCACATCGGCACCCCCGTCGGCCCGTATCCCGGGCCACGTTTGAACCACGCGGGTTGAGGTCCGCACCCCTGGCTTTCCTTTCCGATCCCTATCCAAAACAACCGGAGACAACACATGACACGATTCCCGCCTTCCCTTCAGACCCCTGCAAGCACACGCCGCTCCTGGGTGGCCACGGCCGTGCTCGGCGGCATCTCGCTGCTGGCTGCCGCAGCCATCCTGCCCGGCAATGCCCATGCGCAAGACAACTGGCCCAGCAAACCCATCCGCCTGATCGTCGGTTACCCGGCCGGTTCGTCGCCCGACATGCAGGCCCGCCTGCTGTCCGAGCCGCTGTCCAAAGCGCTGGGCCAGCCCGTCGTGGTCGAAAACAAACCCGGCGCCAGCGGCAACATCGGTGCCGACCAGCTCGCCAAGTCCAGCGACAACCACACGCTGGCAGTCATCGGCAACGGTCCCCTGACCAGCTCCAAGTACCTCTACAGCCGTCTGCCCTACGATCCGGCAAAGGATTTCGCACCCCTGGCCCTGATCGGAACCTCGCCCCTGGTCTGGGTGGTGCCGGCCTCTGCCATGACCGGCAGTTCGACGCAATACATCGAACAGGCCCGCAAGGCCGGCGACAAGCTCGCCTACGGCTCCATCGGCGCAGGCTCGGGCGGACATCTGGGCATGGAACTGCTCAAGCCCGCCCTCAAGCTGCAGGCACTGCATGTGCCCTACGCGGGCGGACCGGCCATCATCAACGACATGCTGGGCGGCCAGGTCGACATGTCCCTGCTGCCCACCTCCACCGTGATGCCGCTCATCCAGTCCGGCAAGCTCAAGGCCGTGGCCGTGACATCGGCCCAGCGCAGCCCGCTGGCACCCGATGTACCGTCCATGCTCGAAGTGGGTGCGCAAGGCGTGAACATCGAAGTCTGGAACGCGGTCATGGCCCCGGCCGGCATGCCCCAGGCCTACCAGACCAAGCTCGGCAACGCGCTCGCGCAGATCCTGAACTCGGCGGATGTTCGCCAGAAACTGTTCCAGCAAGGCTGGAGCGTGGTCGATCCCTCGCCCGCGGCCCTGTCGCGTCGCATCCAGGCCGACAGCAAGCTGTATGGCGACCTGATCGCCCGCGACGGCATCCGTCTGGACTGATCGTTCGGCAGCCCCGCCGACCCGGACGGCTGCTTGAAACGGATGGCTTGAGGAGGAGTGCTCATCTTTGTATTGCACAATACAAAGATGAGTCAGCCATCCGTTTTCTCCGCTGCTGAAGTGTCGTCGCCCATAGCGGTGACATCTTCACCGCAATGGCTCTCCGATCCTTCGCCGCGACCGGCAGCGACAGCCGGCGCCGCGGTCCTGGACACTCCCACGCGGGTCACCTATGCCGAGCTGCAGCAGGCCTACGACCATTTCAACGCCGCGCTGTTCGACGCGCAGTTGCCCCCCTGCCTGATCACCCTGCAGCGAGAAAAACGCACCTGCGGGTATTTTTCGGCGGCCCGATTCGCTGCGCTCGACGGCCGCATGACCGACGAGATCGCCTTGAACCCGGCCTTTTTCGCCGTGGTCCCGCTGATCGAGACGCTGCAGACGCTGGTTCACGAAATGGTGCACCTCTGGCAGCACCACCACGGCAAGCCCGGACGGGGGCGTTATCACAACGAGCAATGGGCTCGAAAGATGGAGAGCATCGGACTGATGCCGTCCTCGACCGGCCGGCCCGGCGGCCGGCGCACCGGAGACTGCATGGCCGATTACGCCATCGAAGGGGGCCGCTTCCTGCAGGCCTGCGAATCGCTGCTGAACGGCCGGTTCACCATCAGCTGGTACGACCGCTTTCCCGCCGACGAACATGTGGCGGCAGGCTTGAGCAGCATGGCGGCACAGGCCGCCATCGCCTTTGGAACCGGCACGCCCGTGGCCGCCAGTCCGGCGCTGGCCCAGGCCGTGCGGCCCGGTGGCCGCGCCCTGGCATCCGTGGTGCCGGGACAGCCGCCCGGGCTCGCCCCGGTCCCGGCAGACCGGTCGAATCGTTCGAAATACACCTGTGCCTGCCGCCACAGCGTGTGGGGCAAGCCGGGCCTGCGTCTTCGCTGCGAGGACTGCGGCCAGTCATTTGCACCACAAGTGGCTGCGGGTTTGGCCGATCCAGCACTCGAAATCGCCAACGGATAATGGCTGATGCCTATCGAATTCGCTGCCTGGACCACACCTTTTGCCAATGCCGACGACGTCCGTATCCTGCAACTGGTCTATGACATCCAGGTCGCCAGCCTCGACGACGGCCATCGGCACGAATGCCTGCACGTCGCGGTGCAGGTCATGGGCAACGACGATCAGTACGTGATCCACGCCGACTGCCATACCTACCGGCAGATCAACGAGTACGGATTGCTGGCGTTGTGGGGCGCCTCCAAACGCACGCCGCGCCCTGCCGGCACCACATTCAGGGCACGCAACCACGAGTGGGGCCGCGAAAGTTTTCTGTCCTTCGAGCTCGAGACGGTCGACGGCTGGTCCTACTTCATCGCTTCGGAAACGAATTGCATCGAAATGCTCTGCCGGTCGCGGCCCCGGGTCGAAAAACGGCCTTGAACCCCATGAAAGCCCTGACGCCGGTGGCGACGTGCAGCGACCAAACTCGCGCGGGGGTATGTTAGCGTCCGTAGACTCCCGGAACCCGCCCCACACTGCTCGAATGGCCCACCTGCCTCCCCGCATCGACGACCAGATCACCTTCCGCAAGCTGGAAATGCTGCTGGCCTTTATCGACGCCGGCAACCTGGCGCGCGCCGCCGAGCGGCTGGACACCAGTGCCGTGAGTGTGCACCGTGCGCTGCGCACGCTCGAAGAAGCCATGCGCTGCCCTTTGTTCCGCACCGAAGGCCGCAACCTGGTGCCGCTCGAGTCTGCGCGGGTCCTGGCCGAGACCGCGCAAGAGGTGCTCGTGCAAATGGCGCGCGGGGTCGACGCCACACGCGAAGCCGGCGGCTATTCGGCCGAACTGATCCGCATCGGTTCGCTCTATTCCATGACCATCAAGGCGGTCCCGACGCTGCTCATCGACCTCAAGGTGCGGCGGCCGCAGTTGCAGGCCGAACTGGTGCTCGGCTCCAACGCCCGTCTGATCGACAAGCTCAAGCAAGGCGATATCGACGCCGCCCTGATGGCCATTCCCGCCGACGAGCCGGCCCTCGAATCGCTGCCGCTGTTCGAGGACGAGATCTTTTTTGCGGCGCCGGTGGGTTCGGGTTACGACACGCTCGACGCCGTCGACCTGCGCCAGTGCGTGAACGAACGGTTCGTGAGCCTGGGCGAAGGCTTTGCCACCTACGACGGTTTTCGCGACGCCTTTCGCCGGGCCGGTTTCGAGCCGAACGTCGTCATGCAGACAGACGATATCTTTTCGCTGATGAGCCTGGTCAGCGGCGGCATGGGCTGCACCCTGTTGCCCGGCCGGGTTCGACAGGTGTTCGCGGGCCGGATCCGCTTGCTGCCCCTGCAGGACGGCTTTGCCATGCGTCAGCAGATCGGTCTGAGTTTCCTGCGGGTCCGCGAGCGCGATCCCAATCTGCTGGCGCTGCAGACCGTGTGCCGCACGGCGCGCATGGCTGCTTTCTGAACAACCGTCTTCTTTCCAGGGCTTACCCTCGCGCGTAAACCCTCGACCTTTACGCCCAGCGTAAAAGTCCGACGCCGGGCTTGATTGATCGGGATGGGTCTGCTTCGTTATCGTGACGACGACACACCGCACCAGTGCGTGTGTCATCACAAAAAGAACCCCCGGTTCCACAACGACGGAGACAAGACAACCATGAATCCCCATTGGATTTCAATCGCGGTACTCGGCGCCATGTTCGTGCTGGCCACTGCCCTGCCCATCAACATGGGCCTGATCGCATTTGCCGGCGCCTTTCTCGTCGGCACACTGGTGGCGGGGCTCAATGCCAAAGCCATCATGGGCGGCTTCCCGGCCGATCTGTTCCTGACCCTGGCCGGCATCACCTACCTGTTTGCGCTGGCGCAGAACAACGGCACCATCAACTGGCTGGTCCAACTGGCGGTACGCGCCGTGCGAGGACACATCGCCGCCATCCCCTGGGTAATGTTCTTCATCGCCGCAGGATTGACATCGGTCGGTGCGGTCAGCCCGGCGGCCGTGGCCATCATCGCGCCCATTGCGTTGGGCTTCGCGCTGCAGTACGGCATCAATCCGCTGCTCATGGGCCTGCTGGTGATTCATGGTGCGCAGGGCGGCGGGTTCTCGCCGATCAGCATCTACGGCGGCATCACCAATCGCATCGTGGCCAATGCCGGCCTGCCGCTCAACGAAACCGCCACCATGCTGGCCAGCCTGGGCGTCAACCTCGGCGTGTCGATGCTGCTGTTCGTGATGATGGGCGGCCTGCGGCTCAAGCGCCAGCCGGCCGGCGCCGCGCGCGGTGCTGCTACCGCGATGCCCGCCGTGGGACGTGCCGCGCACGGCCAGGGCGGCCCCCAGGTCTATGGCGATGCGGAGGGCGAATCGTTCGGCGAGGAGCGTGCCACGGCGCGCAGTCAACCCGGCGCACTCACCGCTGCGGCCGATGCGAATGCCACCGAAGGCCAGCGCTGGTACCAGGTCATGACGCTGCTGGGGCTGGGCGTGCTGGCGGTGCTGACGCTGTTCTTCAAGCAAGACATCGGTTTTGTGTCGATCGTCATCGGCCTCGTGCTGACCCTGATGGCGCCCAATCTGCAGAAACGGGCGCTCGGGCAGGTGTCGTGGCCCGAGATCATGCTCATCGTCGGGGTCAGCACCTATGTCGGTGTGATGCAGAAAATGGGCACCATCGACTTCGTGGGTCACAGCGTGGCCGAGCTGGCATCGCCCCTGATGGCGGCCCTGCTGCTGCTGTTCGTGGGTGCGGTGGTGTCGGCGTTTGCTTCGTCGACCGCGGTGCTGGGCTCGCTGATCCCGCTGGCCGTGCCCTTCCTGCAGGGCGATGCGGGCGTCGGCGCGGTGGGCTTCATCGCCGCCATGGCGGTGTCCTCCACCATCGTCGACGTCAGCCCGTTCTCGACCAATGGCGCACTGGTGCTGGCCAGCGCCCGCGGCGTCGACCGCGACCGCTTTTTCCGCCAGCTCATGCTGTACGGGGGCGCGGTGACCGTGATCGCCCCGCTGGTGGTGTGGCTGATCTTCGTGGTGCTGTGATGGCAAGCCACGACATCCGATTCTCAGGACTGGAGATGCAACCGACATGACGAGCAGAGACTGGAACACCCAATCCCGCAACCGCAGCGATCGCCTGGCGCGCGCTGCCGAAGTGCTGGGCCCACGCCTGCAGGGCAAGAGCGTGGCGACCGAGGCGGTCGGCATGCTGCTGGACGCCGTGCTGCGGCCAGGCGACCGGGTCTGCCTGGAGGGCAACAACCAGAAGCAGGCCGATTTCCTCGCAGAGGCGCTGGTGGGGCTGGACCCGAAGCGCATCAACGGCCTGCACATGGTGCAGTCCGTGCTCGCCCTGCCCGAGCACCTCGACGTGTTCGAGAAAGGCCTGGCCAATCGCCTGGACTTCAGCTTCTCGGGGCCGCAAGGCGCACGGCTGGCCCGGCTGGCCTCGGCAGGACGCATCAACATCGGGGCCATCCACACCTACCTCGAACTGTTTGCCCGCTATTTCGTCGACCTCACGCCGCAGGTGGCCCTGGTCGCCGCGCAGGCCGCGGACGCGCAGGGCAACCTGTACACCGGTCCGAACACCGAAGACACACCGGCCATCGTCGAAGCCACCGCGTTCAAGGGCGGCATCGTGATCGCTCAGGTGAACGAGCTGGTCGATGGCACCACCACCCGGCTGCCCCGCATCGACATCCCCGCCGACTGGGTCAGTTTTGTCGTGCCGGCTCCCCGGCCGCACTTCATCGAACCGCTCTTCACGCGCGATCCGGCCCAGATCAGCGAAATCCAGGTGCTGATGGCCATGATGGCCATCAAAGGCGTGTATGCCGAGTACGGCGTGCAGCGGCTCAACCATGGCATCGGTTTCGACACCGCCGCCATCGAGCTGCTGCTGCCGACCTATGGCGAATCGCTCGGTCTCAAGGGCAAGATCGCGCAGCACTGGGCCCTCAATCCGCACCCGGCCCTGATCCCGGCCATCGAAGCCGGCTGGGTGTCGTCGGTGCATTCGTTCGGCTCGGAATTGGGCATGGAGAACTACATCCGTGCACGCTCGGACGTGTTCTTCACCGGCCCGGACGGCAGCCTGCGCAGCAACCGTGCGTTCTGCCAGGCCGCCGGCCACTATGCCTGCGATCTCTTCATCGGCTCGACGCTGCAGATGGACCTCGACGCCAACAGCTCGACCGCCACGCTGGGGCGCATTGCCGGTTTCGGCGGAGCCCCCAACATGGGCGCCGACGCCCGCGGCCGGCGCCATGCCAGCCCGGCCTGGCTCAAGGCCGGCGAGCAGGCACGCGCCGGCCGTCAGGGTGCCAGCGGTACGCCGCGCGGCCAGAAGCTGGTGGTGCAGATGGTGGAGACGTTCCGCGAGCACATGCAGCCCGCCTTTGTCGAGCGGCTCGACGCCTGGACGCTGCAGGAACAGGCCGGCATGGACCTGCCGCCCATCATGATCTATGGCGAGGACGTGACGCACGTGATCACCGAGGAAGGCATTGCCAACCTGCTGCTGTGCCGCAACGACGAGGAACGCCAGCAGGCCATCCGGGGCGTGGCCGGCTACACCGCGGTCGGACTGGCCCGCGATCACCGCATGGTCGAGAACCTGCGCGACCGGGGCATCGTCCGGCGCGCGCAGGACCTGGGCATCGACCCCAGGCAGGCCAGCCGCAACCTGCTGGCCGCGCGCGGCATGCGTGACCTGGTGCGGGCCTCCGGCGGCCTCTATCAGCCGCCCAAGCGTTTTCGCAACTGGTGAGCCCGGCGGTCTACGTCCCGGGTCCATCGATCGGAGAAACAAAGATGAGTCAAGACATTCCCGCAGGGCTCGAAGCCCTGGATTTCCATCTGACCGGCGGCCGGCCGGTGGCCGCATTCGAGCCCATCCTGGTCGGCGTCGTCGGTTCGGGCAACCTCGAGGTTCTGCTCGAGGCCGCCGACGCCGCCGACTGCCACATCCATGTCGACACGTCGGCGCGCGGTTTCGGCACCATCTGGCAGGCCGTCGTCCAGGATTTCCATGGCCGGCACGCGCTGGCCGGCGTACGCCTGTCCATCAACGACATGGGAGCGACACCTGCCGTGGTCAGCCTGCGCCTGGACCAGGCCGTGGCCGAGTTGACCGACCGAGCCCAAGGAGGCCAACCATGACACGCGACGCCACGAGTTATGTCGAATGCACGGCCCGCGAGCGCCTGCAGGCGCTGCTGGACGCCGGCACGTTCCACGAATGGCTGCCTCCGTCCCTGCGCCTCACCAGCCCTCACCTGGCCCAACTGGGCGTGCCGTCGGCGTTCGACGACGGCATCGTCATCGGCCGTGCGCAGATCGACGGCCTGCCCATCTTCGTCGCGGCGCAGGAAGGCGCATTCATGGGCGGCGGTGTCGGCGAACTGCACGGCGCCAAGCTGGCCGGACTGCTGCGCCGGGCCCAGCGGGATCGCCCTGCGGGTGTCCTCCTCCTGGCCGAGTCGGGCGGAGTCCGCCTGCACGAGGCCAACGCCGGGCTGATCGCGGTATCCGAAGTGATGCGTGCGCTGCTCGATCTGCGCGCTGCGGGCATCCCCACGGTGGTGCTCATCGGCGGCGCCAACGGGTGTTTCGGCGGCATGGGCATCGTGGCGCGCTGTGCCAACCATGTGGTGATGAGCGACATCGGCCGGCTGGCCATGTCGGGCCCGGAAGTGATCGAGGCCAGCCATGGCGTCGACGAATACGACGCCCGCGACCGGGCGCTCGTCTGGCGCACCTGCGGCGGCAAACACCGCTGGCTCACGGGCGACTGCGACACGCTGGTCCTGTCTCTTATACACATCTGACGCTGCCGACGAATAGAGAGGTGGAGA
>ERZ1031720.95-NODE-95-length-11000-cov-7.372864_pt1 | contig 11000 bp, 7 predicted proteins | sample MGYA00518750_ERZ1031720 | MGnify/ENA primary metagenome ERZ1031720 (study PRJEB33718, sample SAMN03160008) | human skin metagenome | collected 2014-04-10 | study: EMG produced TPA metagenomics assembly of the PRJNA266117 data set (Human skin bacterial metagenome and... | reverse complement strand
GATTTCTGCCTGTCTCGTGGGCTCGGAGATGTGTATAAGAGACAGGTCCGGGAGGGTGCGCTGGCCGGGTCCGCCGCCGCCAGTTGGTCGAGCAGCAGTTCGGCGGCGGCGCGCCCGAGGTCGTAGGTCGAGTAGCGGATCACGCTGATCGCCGGTTCGGCCAGCTCCGCCAGGTCGCTGTCGTTCGAGGTCACCACCGACAGATCCTGCGGAATGCGGATGTTCTGGCGTTTGCAGGCGACCAGCACGCCTTTGAGCAGATGGCGTCCCAGCGCCATGACTGCGGTGGGTGCATCGGCCTGGGCCAGCAGCCACTGCGTCTTGCGCAGGCCCCAGTCGTTTCCGGCCGTGCCGCTGTCGATCTGCACCAGCGTGTCGTCGACGGCGATGCCGGCTTGCTCGTGGGCCTGGCGGAAACCGGCCAGCCGGGCGCGGCCGACGCGGTTGTCACGGCCGCCGCTGACCAGTGCGATGCGCCGGTGACCCAGCTCGATGAGGTGCCGGGTGGCCTGCAGGGTGCCCTGGAAATGATCGGCACCCGCCGAGACGGTGGCCGCAGGGGTGCCGTCGCGTTCCAGCATCACGATGGGGAAACGCGCCTGGGCCATGCACTTCTGGACGGCCGGGTGCGATTCCTGCTCGATGGTGAAAATCAATCCGTCGGCCTGGCGTTGGCCGAACAGGTCGATGAGCGCCATCTCGCGCTCGGACTGGCCGTTGCTGCTGCCGACGATCAGCATGTAACCGGCCCGCGTGAGCACATCCTCGGCACCCTTGATCATCGACGAGAACAGCGGGTTGTCGAGGTCGGGAAAAATGAAGCCGATCATGCGGGTGGCGCGCCCCCGCATGTTCTGCGCCACGATGCTGGGACGCCAGCCCAGCGTGGCGATCGCGCTGGTCACACGGTCGCGGACCTGGGCGTTGACGGATACCGCGCCGTTGACCACACGGGAGACCGTGCCGACGGATACGCCGGCCAGGGCCGCCACATCGCGGGCAGTGGGCCGCGCGCCGGTCTCTCGCGCGGCGAGTGAGGAAGTCTTGAACGTCACGTTGCACTCAAGGCTGCAGCCAGGCGTCCTTGAGCGAGGCGAAGCCGCCGTCGGGCGCCCGGCTCACGCCATGCAGCTTCTTGCTGTAGACCGTGAAGTGATGGATCTCGAACAGCGGCAGCACCGGCAGGTCTTTCTGCACCACGCGCTGGAACTCATGGAACAGCTTGACCCGCTTGCCGGCCTGGCCTTCGACCTGGGCCGCTTCGATCAGCTTGTCGAGCTCGGGGTTGGAGTAGCCCGATGCGTTGGTCCACGGCACGCCCGCTGAGATGCCCTTGCTCCAGTACTGCCGGATCACGCCGATCTGCGGATCCAGGTAGGGCGACCATTGGCCGGTGTTGATGTCGAAGTCGTAATCCGTGTAGACCCGTTTGACGAAGCCCGCCAGGTCCTGGTTGCGTACCTTGACGTCGACTCCCACGGCTTTCAGGCTTTGGCGAAGGTACTCGGCCTGGAACTTGAAGGCCTCGTTGAAGGGCTGGTAGTCCTGGAAGATGGAGAACCGGACGCCGTCCGTCTTGCGCGGGTAGCCTGCGGCATCCAGCAGTCTCTCGGCCTGGGCACGGTCGAAGCGGTAGGTCGGAACGCCATCTTGCGTATAGAACTGGCGCAGGGTGGAGGGCACCGGGCCCGTGGCCGGCTTGCCCAGTCCATACCAGATGGTGTCGACCAGCGCGCGGGTATCGATGGCATGCGCAAAGGCCTGCCGCACTTCGCGCTTGGCCAGGATGGGGTTGCGCAGGTTGAACTCCAGGAACACGTACTGCGATTGCCAGTCGTAACCCTTGGTGCTGACCACCAGCTCGGGGTTGTCGCGCAAGCGCTGCACGTCGGCCTGCGGCACGGCGTCGAACGGCGCATACTGCACGTCGCCGGTCTCGAGTGCGGCGGCACGCGAGGCTGCATCGGGAACGATGCGGAAAATCACCCGGTCGAGCCGGGGCTTGCCGCTGTCCCAATAATCGGGGTTGCGTTCGAGGGCGATGTACTGACCCTTGCGCCATTCCTTGAACTTGAACGGACCGGTCCCGACCGGCGCCAGGTTGTGCGGATTCTTGTAGATGTCCGTGCCCTCGTACAGGTGGCGGGGCAGCAGTTGCGACTCGACGGCATTGAGGGCGCTCAGGATGACCAGCGAGGGGTGGGCCAGCTTGAGCACGGCGGTGTACTTGTCGGGCGTCTCGACCGATTCGACAGGGGCGAAGGTGATGCGGCCGCGCGAATGCACCTTTTTCCAGACCTCCATGACGTTGTACTGCACATCGGCCGAAGTGAAGTCCACCCCGTCGTGCCACTTCACGCCCCGGCGCAGATGGAAGGTCAGGCGCAGGCCGTCCGGTGAGACCTCCCAGCGCTCGGCCAGGCCCGGCTGGGGGTTCAGCGCCTCGTCGTAGGTGAGCAGGCCGTCGTACACATTGGCCGATACGACGCCATTGGGATAACCGTTGTTGACCGTGCTGGTCAGCACCGTCGGCTCGGGCTGCACGATGGCGTGCAGCGTGCCGCCGCGTACCGGGGTGACGGCGCCGGGCTGGGCCCAGCTCGATGCGCCCAGCAGCGCCAGGCCCGTGACGGCGCCCTGCAGTGCCGCGAGTCGAAAAGAGATCTTCATGATGAACGTGTGCCCTTCGAACCGCGTGCGGCGGCCCATGCCCGAGGGGCTGAGGTGAGTTGATACGTTTCATATGTTGGCGGCAGCGACGTTTTGCGGCCACTGAAAAAACGGCATGTCGATATGCGGAGCCTGTTGCAGGGCCGGTCGAAGCGGTTTTCCCTGTGCGCCGCGGTGCCGTGCAGTGCCGACGGCGATGAGCGCGGTCGGTGTGCCCGCTGATGGAGGCGCCCAGCGGACTGCGCGCGTACCCGCTGTTTTGTGCATAAGCACGCGCGTTAATCGACTTTGTCTGTCTGGCGATGAAACGATATTCTTGCCCTTCGCTTTCTTCTGTTACCCGCTGTGCATGGCTGCAGGCCTGCATGGCTCCGCTTCGCAACACACCGCGCTGGAGGGCGCTCCCATGTCTGAATTTCTGATCGACCGCATTCGAGCGCGTGCTCGGATGGGCGCAAAGGCCGGCACGCTGGCGATGCTGGCCGTGCCCTTGGCGGCCGCCCTGATCGGCGGCCCTGCCTGGGCGCAGGATGCAGCGGGCGAGAAGCCGCGCCGCGGCGGTCAACTGCAGGCGCTGGTGCAACCCGAGCCGCCCGTGCTCACGACCGCCTTCAACAACAGCTTTCCCATCGGCGTGGTCTCGACCAATGTGTACGAAGGCCTGGTGTCGTTCGATGCGTCGCAGCGGCCCCAGCCGGCGCTGGCCACGCGCTGGGACATCTCGCCCGACGGCAAGACCGTCACCTTCCACCTGCGAAAAGGCGTGAAGTGGCACGACGGGGTGGACTTCACCTCGGCCGATGTGAAGTTCAGCGTCCAGCAGATCTGGCAGAAAACGCATCCGCGCGGCCGCAACACCTTCGCGGCCGTGTCTTCGGTCGATACGCCGGACGCCCACACCGTGGTCTTCCACCTGAAGCATCCCTCGCTGGTCATCTTCAGTTCGCTCAATGCCAACGAAGGCCAGATCCTGCCGCGTCACCTGTACGAGGGCACGGACATCCAGACCAATCCGTACAACATCAAGCCGGTCGGCACGGGGCCTTTCAAGTTCAAGGAATGGCGCAAGGGCCAGTACATCGCGCTCGAACGCAACCCCGATTACTGGGACAGCGGCAAGCCGTACGTGGACCAGGTGATCTTCCGCATCATTCCCGATGCGGCCTCGCGCGCCGCCGCACTCGAGACGGGGGACGTGCAATACGCACCGTTCGATCCGGTGCCTCTGGCCGACGTGCAGCGCCTGCGCGACAATCCCGAACTGGTGGTCAGCACCAGCGGCTACGACTGGCAGTCGGCCTATGTGTTCATGGAGTACAACCTGCGCAATCCCGTGCTGAAGGACCTGCGCGTCCGGCAGGCCATCGCCCATGCCATCAACCGCCAGGAACTGGTCGATGTGGTGTGGTACGGACTGGGCAAGCCTGCGACCGGACCGGTGCCGTCGTCGCTCAAGAGCGTCTACACCGCCGAGGGCGTGCCGCAGTACGCCTTCGATCCGGCCCGCGCCGAGAAGCTGCTGGACGAGGCCGGCTACAAACGCAATGCCGACGGCGTGCGTTTTGTGCTGAACCAGGAATACCAGAACTTCAACGAGACCTTCAAGAACAACGCCGAGTACATCCGCCAGTCGCTCAAGCGCGTGGGCATCGACGTGAAGGTGCACAACCGCGATCTGGCGGGGCACCTGAAGGCGGTCTACGGCGAGTATGCCTTCGACCTCAACAGCGGCCGCTGGGTGCCGACGATGGACCCCGAGGTGGGCGGGTTCCGGCACTACTGGTCGCAGTCGCAGGCCAAGGGCGTGCCATGGACCAATGCCTCGGGCTACAGCAGCGCCGAGACCGACCGCGTGATCCAGGCCATACGCGTGGAAGCCGACCCGGCGCGGCGTACGCGGCTGTTCCATGAGTTCCAGCGCCTGGCCCAGACCGATCTGCCGGTGCTGCCGCTGTTCGAGCAACGGAACTTCACGGTCATGAGCAAGAAAGTGCGCGGTCTGAGCCAGGCACCCGACAGCGCGTTGGCCTCGCTCAAGGACGTGTGGCTGCAGCCCTGAGCGGCAGCGACTTTTCGACATTCATCGATTCAAGGGAACAAGACATCATGGCTCTGGAACTCGAAGGCAAGGTCGCGCTGGTCAGCGGCGGCAGCAAAGGCATCGGCCTGGCCGTGGCCCGGACGCTGGCCCTCAACGGCGCGAAGGTGGCCATCCTGTCGCGTCATGCCGGCAACCTGGAGCAGGCCCGGCAGGTGCTGGCCGGGCAGGGCGTGACGGTGCTGCCCGTGCAGGCCGATCTCGGCGATGCGGCGCAGGCCGAGCGCGCCGTGGCAGAGGTCGAGGCTGGGCTCGGTCCGGTCGACATCCTGGTCAACAGCGCCGGTGCGGCGCGCCGGCACGAGCCCGAGGATCTCGATCCCGTGCGCTGGCGCGAGGCTCTCGACGCCAAGTTCTTTCCGTACATCCATGTGCAGCATGCCGTGCTGGCACGCCTGCGAGCCCGTGCCCGCCGGCTCGAAGGCGTGGCGCGGCAGCCGGATACCGGCACCATCGTCAACATCATCGGCGTCGGGGGCAAGCAGCCCACCAGCACCCATCTGGCAGGGGGCTCCGCCAATGCGGCGCTCATGCTCAGCACGGTCGGGCTGGCGGCGCACTATGCGCGCTACGGCATACGCATCAACGCCGTGAATCCGGGCTTCACCCTCACCGAGCGGGTCCAGCAGGCGATCGGCCTGGATGCGGCGCGTCTGGGCATCAGCGAACAGCAGGCGCTCGAACAAGGACAGGCGCGCGTTCCGCTGGGCCGTTATGCCGATCCCGACGAAGTGGCGGAAGTCGTGCTGTTTCTGGCGGGGCCGCGCTCGAGCTACGTGGTCGGCGCCGTCGTGCCCGTCGATGGCGGCAACGGCCCGCTGATCTGATGTTTTTCCCTGCGGTCTGAACATGTCCTCTTTGCCCAGCTACATCGCCCGGCGCCTGCTGCAACTGATTCCCGTCGTCATGGTGATCGTGCTCATGACCTATCTGCTCATGCGCCTGGCACCGGGCGACCTGGTCGATGTGATCGCCGGCGAATCGGGCTCGGCGACGCCCGAGTACATGGATGAACTGCGGCGCCAGTTCAATCTGGATCAGTCGGGCTGGGTGATCTTCGGCAACTACCTGAAGAATCTGGCGCAGTTCGATCTCGGCTTTTCCTTCCGCCACGGCATGCCCGTCGCGGATCTCATCCTGGAACGGGTCGGCCCGACCCTGCTGCTCATGTTGGCGAGCATCGTGATGGCGGCACTGCTGGGCGTGATTCTGGGCGTGATCTCGGCGCGTTGGCGGGGCAGCTGGGCCGACGAGTCGATTTCCACCTTCTCGACCATCGGCTTTGCGACGCCCGTGTTCTGGGTCGGGCTGATGCTGATCGTGCTGTTCTCCGTTCATCTGCGCTGGTTCCCGGCCTCGGGCATGTTGACCATCGGCGTCACGCAGGACGGTTTCTGGTCGACCATGGCCGATCTGCTGTGGCACCTGACCCTGCCCGCGCTGACGCTGAGCCTGTTCTACCTTTCCATCTACGTGCGCATCACGCGGGCGGCGATGCTGGAAGTCTACGGGCTCGATTTTGTGCGCACGGCGCGGGCCAAGGGGCTGAGCGAGCTGCGTGTCTCGGTGCGCCATGTGCTGCGCAATGCGCTGCTGCCGGTGGTCACCATCACCGGCCTGCAACTGGGCTCGTTGCTGGGCGGCTCCATCGTGGTGGAGACCGTCTATTCGTGGCCGGGCCTGGGCCGGCTGGCGTTCGACGCCGTGTTCCAGCGCGACGTCAATCTGCTGCTGGGCATCTTTCTGTTCAGCTCGCTGCTCGTGGTGGTGATGAATCTGCTGGTCGATCTGCTTTATGCCGTTCTCGATCCGCGGGTTATCGGGAGAAATTCGTGAATCGACTGCACGGCCTGGTCCGTTTTCCAACACTCGCGTTGCCGAAACTCGCGTTGCCCAAGCTCACGTCCCGGCCGCTTGCCGTCGGCGGTCTGATCCTGCTGACCGTGGTGGCCCTGGCCGTGCTGGCCCAGCAACTGTACCCCGGCGATCCCCTGGACATCGTGGGCCGGCCCAATCTGTGGCCCGGCGCGCCCGGTCATTTTCTGGGCACCGACATGATGGGCCGCGACATGGCCGCTGGGGTGGTGCACGCGGCGCGCGTGTCGCTGATGGTGGGCCTGTTCGCGGCACTGCTTTCGGTATTCATCGGCATCGTCGTCGGGCTGTGCGCGGGCTACTTCGGCGGCTGGGTGGACGATGTGGCCATGCGGGTCACCGAGATGTTCCAGACCCTGCCCAGCTTTCTGTTCGCCATCGTGCTGGTGGTCATCCTCACGCCCTCGCTGGGCAGCATCGTGTTCGCGATCGGCGTGACCTCGTGGCCGCAGATCGCCCGGCTGGTGCGCGCCGAAGCGATGCGTGTCCGGCATGCCGAGTATGTGAAAGCGGCCGTGACGCTCGGGCTCGGCCATGGCCGCATCATCGCTGCACATGTGCTGCCCAACAGCATCGCGCCGGTGGTGGTGGCGGCTTCGGTGCTGATGGCCCAGGCCATCCTGACCGAGGCTTCGCTGTCGTTCCTGGGGCTGGGCGACCCCAATGTCATCTCGTGGGGCAGCATGGTCGGCGTCGGTCGCTCCACCTTGCGCACGGCCTGGTACATGACCGCCTTGCCTGGCCTCGCCATCTTCGTGACCGTGATCAGTTTCATGTTGCTGGGCAACGGATTGAACGACAAGCTCAACCCGCGCTCGGCCAAGCCCACCTGATCGCGCCCATGCCGGACGGCTGCGCATGCCTGGCCATGCCTGCAGCCCCGGCACCCGCGCGACGGCATTTTTTTCGGCTTTCCCTATCCAGCTCCCCACATTTCAGGATCCACCCTCATGACCCATTCCACCGCCCTGGCCGCCGAACGGAAAGACAGCGCCGGCACCCCTGCCGCCGACACCGCCCTCGAAGCCTCTCGTGCAACCGCCCGGCGCCATCTGGCTGCTGCGCACCGCCTGGCGGTGTGGCACGACTTGACGGAAGGCATCTACAACCACTTCACGGTGGCGGTGCCGGGTACGGACGATCGGTTTCACGTGCCGCCGTTCGGATTGCACTGGAGCGAGGTGAAGGCCAGCGAACTGCTGACCGTCCATCACGACGGCCGCGTGCTCGACGGCGAGGGCATCCTGCAGCGCTCGGCCTACAGCATCCACGCGCCTATCCATGCCTCGAGCCCTGCGCACGCCGCCGTTCTGCACACCCACATGCCCTACGCCAGCGCGCTGGTGCGTCTCGAAGACCAGCGGCTGCAACCGCTCGGGCAGACCGAGGCCCTGCTGCTGGACCAGATCGCCTACGACGATTCGTACGACGGCCTGGCGCGCGATTGGGCCGAAGGCGAACGCCTGGCGCGGGTGCTCGGCAACAAGAGCATTCTGTTCATGGGCAACCACGGCATCCTCGTGACCGGCCGCAGCGTGGCCCAGGCCTACGACAGGCTGTACTCGCTGGAACGCTATGCGCGTGTGCACCTGCACGCCCTCTGGACCGGCCGACCGGTCAAGAACCTGAGTCCGGAGCAGGTGGCCAAGGTGCAATACCAGATCGGCAACACCGCCTTGCACGATGGCCAGGCCTCTGCCGCCAAGCCGGCCTACGAACTGCATTTCGATGCCTTGCTGCGTTTGCTGGATCGCAAGGAACCCGATTTCAAAGCATGACCGATACCCGAATGATTCCCGCCGACATGCCGCCCGACAGTCCCCTGGGCCAAGCCTGGCAGCAGCCGCTGATGCTGGGGCTGTTCCTGCCGATCCACAACGGCGGGTGGACCATGTCCACTCTGCCGCGGGGCACGGACTGGCGTTTCGACTACAACGCCCGATTGACGCGCCGTGCCGAGGAACTCGGCTTCGACCTGGTCTTCGGCCCGGCGCACTGGCTCTCCAAGGGCGGTTTCGGTGGCGAGACGAATTACCGCGAGACCTCGCTCGATGCGTTCATCGCGACCAGCGCGCTGGCTGCGGTCACGAGCCGCATCCTGCTGATCTCGACCATCCACATCCTGTATGGTCCCTGGCATCCATTGCATCTGGCCAAGTTCGGCGCCACCCTGGATCACATCTCGAAGGGGCGTTGGGGCCTGAACGTGGTCACCGGTTTCCGCAAGGACGAATGGGCGATGTTCGGCCAGCAGCAGATCGCGCACGGGCAACGTTATGCCCTGGCCGACGAGTTCGTCGACATCATGCTCAAGCTGTGGGGCAGCGACGAGAACGTCAGCTACCAGAGCGAGCGCTGGACGCTCGAGAAAGCCTTCGTCACGCCCAAGCCCGTGCATGGGCGGCCGGTGATGGTGAGCGCGACCAGTTCGCCGGCGGGCATCGCCAGTGCGGTCAAGCATGCGGATCTGGTCTTCATCACCAGTCCCGCCGGCGCCCGCATCGACCGCGCGCTGGAAGCCTTGCCGGCGATCAACCAGGCCGTCAAGGACGGTGCCGCTGCACAGGGCCGTTCGGTGCGCACGCTGATCAATCCGCTCATTCTGTGCCGCGACACCGAAGCCGAGGCGTGGCAAGCCTACCGCGAGATTCTGGACCAGGCCGATCACGGCGCCGTCGAGGGTTTTTTCCACTCCCATGCCACCGGCGACAGCCAATCTTGGCGCGGCCATGAACGCGACGAGCGCACGGTGGGCGGCAACATCCAGATCGTCGGGACGCCCGAACAAGTGGTCGACCAGTTGCTCAAGCTCAAGGCGACCGGCTGCGACGGCATCCAGATCTGCTTTTTCGACTACGAACCGGAACTCGAGTACTTCGGCCGGCGTGTCCTGCCTTTGCTCGAACAGGCGGGACTGCGTCTGCCTGTCGCTCGCTCCACGAACGCCTGAAGGTCGCCGATGTCCACTGCATTCCAATCCCCATCCACTCCGGCGGCGTCGGCCGCCCTGTCGCGGGCGGTCGTGCCTTCCGTCGAGGCCTCCTGGCTGGCTCGGCAGATCGTCCAGGGCACGGGCGAGCTCGCGTGGATCGACATCCGCGAGGCGGGCGAGTACGGCGAAGGGCACGGCCTGCTGGCCGTCAACATCCCCTACAGCCGCCTCGAGATCGAGATCGGGCGCCTGGTGCCGCGGCGCGATGCGGCGGTGGTCGTCTCCGGCCGTTCCAGCGACGACGGACGCCTGGCGGCCGAGAAACTGCAGGCGCTGGGCTACGGCGACGTGCGCGTCCTCGAAGGCGGCATCGCGGCCTGGCTCGCTGCGGGCCAGCCGGTCTTCAAGGGCGTGAACGTACCGAGCAAGGCGTTTGCCGAGTGTGTGGAGCTGTTTTTCCATACGCCCGACATCGAATCGGCCGAGCTGGCGCGGCTGCAGGCCGAGGGCGCGGACCTGGTCGTGCTCGACAGCCGCACGGCCGAAGAGTTCGCGCGTTTCCATGTGCCGGGCGCGATCAGTTGCCCGTCCAGCGAACTGGTTCTGCACTTTGCCGACCTCGTTCCGTCGCCCCGCACCCAGGTCGTCGTGTCGTGCGCAGGTCGTACGCGCGGCGTGATGGGCGCTCAGACGCTGCTCAATGCCGGGGTGCCCAATCCGGTACGGGCCTTGTCGGGCGGCACGCAGGGCTGGCGGCTGGCCGGCCTGGAACTGGAGAGAAACACCCCCGTGGCGCCCCGCACGGCCAGTCCGCAGGCGTGGCAGCAGGCCCGCGAGCGCGAGGCCCGTGTGGCCGCCCACTTCGGGGTTCCGCTGATCGATGGCGAGACGGCTGCACGGTGGCGCGCCGATGCCGAGCGCACCACCTATTTCTTCGACGTGAGAACCCCTGAAGAGCATCGCCGTTCGCCCTTGCCGGGTTACACCGGTGTTCAGGGCGTGCAACTGGTGCAATGCCTGGATCAGTGGGCCGTCGTGCGCCGAGCCCGCATCGTGCTGGGCGATCTGGACGGCGGCCGGGCCGTGCTGACCGCACACTGGCTGCGCCAGATGGGCTGGGACGCATCGGTGCTGCAAGGCGAGGAGGCCGAAAGCCCCGCATCGGTCGGGTCGCTCGGCTCACAGAGGGCCGACGCGGTCTTCGATGTGGCCCGGATCGACAGCGGCCAGGCTGCCGCGTGGGTCGAGCAGGGCGCTCTGCTTCTGGACGCATCGGGCAGTGCGGCCTATCTGCGTGAACATCCCGCCGGCGCCGTATGGGCCAATCGCTCGGCGCTGCCGGCGTTGCGCGCGGCTCTGGAAGGCGTACGGCAGGTGGTCTGTCTCTTATACACATCTCCGAGCCCACGAGACAGGCAGAAATCT
>ERZ1031720.94-NODE-94-length-11101-cov-6.719899_pt1 | contig 11101 bp, 8 predicted proteins | sample MGYA00518750_ERZ1031720 | MGnify/ENA primary metagenome ERZ1031720 (study PRJEB33718, sample SAMN03160008) | human skin metagenome | collected 2014-04-10 | study: EMG produced TPA metagenomics assembly of the PRJNA266117 data set (Human skin bacterial metagenome and... | reverse complement strand
CGTCGGCAGCGTCAGATGTGTATAAGAGACAGCTCCTGGCCCGTGAGTTCGGGATCGGCATACGCCTGCAGCCGTGCCCAGTGCACCTCGATGTCTTCGCGGTAGAACAGGCTGGCGAGCGCGCCGGCCAGCCGGCGGGCGCCGTCGCTGATCGACGGGATGTCGCCGGCAATCGAGCCGAACGACAGCGTGGCCGGATAACAGAAACAGTGGATGCGGCCCAGGCCCGGGCAGGTGCCGGGCGTGTTCTGCTGGAACTCGAAGGCCGGTCCCAGGTCGGGCGAACCGTCGAGCTCCGCATCGGCCTCGTCCGCATCGGCCGGCCGGCGTGCGCGCCACAGGCGTACGTGCGGTGCGATCGTGGCGTACTCCGGTTTCTGCGCCCAGTCCATCTGGAAGCCGGTCGAGACCACCAGAAAATCCGCCTCGAACACCCCCTGCGTGGTGTGGATCTCGAGCTGCGAGGCGCCACCCTCGGCACCGGCGGACTCTTGCACCGATGTCACGGCGCAGTTCTGGTTGAAATAGGCGTTGGGGTGGCGTGCCACACGCAGCGTGCTGCCCTGCGGCGGCGGCACCTGCTGCGCATTGATGTAATGCCGGATGCGCCATTTCCATGCGTCGGGCAGGTCGTAGTGGCCCTGTGTCAGTCCGGGCACGCCCGAGGCCTTGGATTTGTTGATGCGCGGAATGTCCGCCCGGCGGATGAGCAGGTCGACGCTGGCCGCACCGTGCTCGAGCGCCGTGGCGGCACAGTCCATGGCCGAACTGCCTGCGCCGACCACAGCCACGCGCCGGCCGCGCAGCGAGGCGTAGTCCATGGCGTCCGAAGAGTGCGCCCAGCGCGTGCGGGGCACATCCCGCACGAACGCCGGCACGCTGGGGCCGCCCAGGCCGTCGCGCCCGGTGGCCAGCACCACGCGCCGTGCCAGAAATTGCGCCTGCACCTGGCTGCCGTCGGGCTGCCGTTGCGACACCTGCAGGGCCACGCGGGCCTCGCCCTGCGGCTGCACGTCCGTCACCTCGCAGCCGTTGCGCACCTGGGCGTGCGTGACGCGGCGCAGCCAGCGCAGATAGTCCATCCACTGCAGGCGCGGGATCTTGCCCAGGTCGTCCCACGCGGCCTGGCCGTGCTGCGCGATGAACCAGGCGCGGAAAGTCAAGGCAGGCACCCCCATCGCCGGCCCCGTCAGTTCCTTGGGCGAGCGCAGCGTTTCCATGCGGGCGGTGGTGGCCCAGGGACCCTCGAAACCCGCGGGCGCGCGGTCGAGCAGCAAGGCCGCGATGCCTTGCTGCGCCAGCCCGAAAGCCAAGGCCAGTCCGGCCTGGCCGGCCCCGACGACGATCACGTCGTGCACGGTCTGGCCGTCGTGTGTCGTCGCGGGCATCCAGGGCTTGGCCGGCCAGCCCAGGCTGAGCAGGTCGTCGGCCACCCGCACGTCGTGCGCGGTCAGGCCGATGGGGGAGGGGGAGTTCATGGACAGATCGGTCTCGTCGGGGGACATCGGAGCAGGCCGGGCCTGCCGCCAAAAGCAAACGGCCCCGCATGCAGGGCCGTCGGGACAATGGCGCGCCGGGCGGCGCCGTCAGTCGATGCTGATGTTGGCGTCCTTGGCCACCTTGGCCCATTTCAGGCGGTCATTGTGTACCGTCTGGCGGAACGCCGCGGGGCTCTCGATGCGAATCGTGTTGCCCTGGCTTTCGAAACGTTCGCGCACATCGGGCTGTTCCAGCACCTGGCGAACGGCCGTGTTGAGCTTGGCGACGACGGGCGCCGGCGTGCCCTTGGGCGCAAAGATGCCGAACCAGATCGAGCTGTCGAACTTCTCCGTGCCCTTGATGCCGCTGGAGGCGATGGTCGGCACCTCGGAGATGGCGGCCACCGGCTTGGCCGTGGTCACGCCCAGCAGGCGCACCTTGCCCGCCTTGTAGTGCGGCAGCACGGTCTGGACCTGGTTCATGATGCAGCAGGTCTCGCCGCGCGTCACCGACAGGATGGCCTCGGGGCCGCCCTTGTAGGGCACATGGATCATGTCCAGGCCCAGGCGCGAATTGAACTCGGCAAACGCCATGTGGGTGCCGGCCCCGTTGCCGGTGGACGCGAAGTTGTACTTGCCCGGATTGGCCCGCACCGTGTCGACGAATTCCTTGAGCGTGCGCACGTCGATCACGTCGGGATTGACGGTGAGCACGTTGGAGACATCGAGCACCGGGGCGACGGGCACGAAGTCGGTCTCGACGTCGAACGGCAGCTTTTTATAGAGCGCGGCATTGCTGCCGTGCGTGGCGGCCGTGCCGAAGACCAGGGTATAGCCGTCCGGCCTGGCCCGTGCCACGTACTCGCTGGCGATGTTGCCGGCCGCGCCCGACTTGTAGTCGATGATGATCGGCTGGCCCAGCTTCTGCGCCAGCGGTTCCTGGATGGCACGTGCCACCACATCCACGCCGGAGCCTGCAGGAAAGCCCATGATCAGCATGATGGGCTGGTGCGGGTAGTCGGTGTCCTGGGCGTGCAGGGGCGCGGCGAGCGCCGTGCAGGCGGCAGCGGCGATGGAGAAGGAGCGCAAGGCGGTGCGTAGCATGGTGGAGAACCCGGGAGAGCGAGAAGATGCAATCGGAGCAGGCAATTTGTGCGCCAGCCCCCAAGCGATCCCATTGTCCCGAAAAATTCATAACCACATGCCATATGCATATATCAGCGTTGCGCTGTGAAATCGCCCACGTGAATGACCGCGTGCCTGGCATGTCGCCATAATGTGCCCGGTTCGGTGCATGCCTCGCGTGCGCCATGCGATGCCTTCCAGCCCCCCATTGAGGATGCCATGTCTTTTTCTCCTTACGACGCCGAAAGCGCTGCGGCCGTGCTGACCTCGGCACGGCTTGCGCCGGCGCAGCGGCCACTCGATCTGCCCGAGTTCCTGCGTCCGTCCGATGAAGCCCAGGCCTATGCCGTCCAGGACATCGTGGTGCAGTCGCGCGGTGTGGTCGCCGGCTGGAAAGTGGGCGCAGCGTCGCCCGAAGCCGAGCCCGCGCGCAGCGCCCTGACCGCCGATTCGGTGCATGTCGGCGAGTTCGTGGCCCTCAATGCGGCGGCTTTCCATGTCATCGGCGTGGAGGCCGAACTGGCTTACGAGATCGTGGCCGATCTGCCGCCGCGCGAGCAGCCCTACAGCGAAGCGGAAGTGCTGGACGCGGTCGGATCGGTGCGGGTCGCCATCGAGGTCTGCGACACCCGCTACGCCCAATGGGGCCAGCAGGATGCGCTCAGCCGCCTGGCCGATCAGGCCAACCACGGCGCGCTGATCATCGGCTCGGGCCGGCAGGATTTCCGCCAGGTCGCACCGCTCGAGCAGCCCGTGAGCATCAGCGTCAACGGTCGCGTGGCCGTGGCGCACGAGGCCGGCGGCAACTCGGCCGGCCATCCCTTCCGTCTGCTGGTGTGGCTGGCCAACGTGGGCGCGCGCAGCCTGGGCGGCCTCAAGGCCGGCCAGTGGGTCACCACGGGTTCGTGCACCGGCTCGGAGTTCGTGCAGCCGGGCGCCCGTGTGGTGGCCGATTTTCCCGGCGTGGGACGGGCCGAGATCAGCGTGAGCTGAGGAGCGGGCTCAGCCCACCACGCCCACGCGGGCGATTTCCGCGTAGAGGCGCTGCAGCCAGACCTTCACGCGCTGGCGTTCGATCAGCCCCAGTGCGGAACCGTTCGGGTCTTGCGGATTGATGGCGGCCCAGAAGCTGGCGCCATGGCTGTCGATGCGCTGCACGGTGTTGTCCGGCAGCCGGGGCATGGCCAGTGCCAGCGCGCCGCGTTCCTCGGCGCGGGCCTTCACGCCGCTGCTCTGCAGTTGCTCGAACTGGTCGCCGCGGATCTCGTTGAGCACCAGAACCAGGCGCACGCGCGGATCCAGCTCGTCGATCAGCCGGGACAGCAGGCTCACCGAGTCGTGGCCGGCATCCATCACGTGCCAGTAGGTCAGGCCGATCTGCAGCTCGGCGGCCAGGCCGGGCACGTCCGCGCTCTGCAGCCAGGCCTGCAGCGAGCCGTGGGTCTGGGCGGCGAGGTCGATCAGCACGCTGAGCTGGCCGTCCTCGGCAGCGGCCTCGACGGCGCGGTCCAGGCCGTCGGTCTTGGCGGGCACGATGGGTTGGGTGTAGTCCGCGTAGTAGCGCAGCAGCGAGCCGTGCGACTGGTCGCTGTCGAAGGCAGCCAGCGGCAACTCATGGTCGATGAGGTACTGGGCCAGGACGCGCGCGAACAGGGATTTGCCGACGCCGCCTTTTTCGCCGCCGATGAAATGGATGGAGCTCATGTATCTTGCGTAGTTGGGTTGCATGCGTGCCGGGTTCTGCGGCGCGACATGTTGCCGGTGCGGCTCGTCCATTGTGGCAGGCTTGCGTGACGGTAAGGGTGCAGGACGGCATATCGTGTCGCGGCCCCGCCGGGGCCGGCATCGCCAGCCACGTGCTCAGGCTTGTCGCATGCTGCAGGCGAACGCCGGCCAACCGTGCCACACTCCGGCCTTCGCGCACCCGATGGCCGTGCCGATCGATATGAGTACCTCTTCCTCTTCCTCCTCCTCCCCCTCCCCCTCTGCGTCTTCGTCCGCCGTGCCGTCCGGCTCGATGGCCGCAGGCATCGCCATGGCCCTGCTGGGCTCCATTGCTTTCAGCGGCAAGGCCATCATCGTCAAGCTGGCGTATCGCTACGGCGTGGATCCGGTCACCCTGCTGATGTACCGCATGCTGTTTGCACTGCCGGTTTTCCTGTTGATGGGCTGGTGGGCGGGCCGTGGCAAACCCGGCCTGGTGCTGCGCGACTGGCTGGGCGTGGCCTGGCTGGGTTTCACGGGCTATTACCTGGCGAGTTATCTCGACTTCGCGGGGCTGCACTACATCAGTGCCAGCCTGGAGCGGCTCATCCTCTATCTCAACCCCACGCTGGTGCTGCTGCTCGGCATGCTGATGTACAGGAAGCGGCCGCAGCCGGCGCAGTGGGTGGCCATGGGCGTGAGCTACGCGGGCGTGCTGCTGGTCTTCGGCCACGAGATGCGCTTCGACGGCTGGGGCACCGCCATCGGCGCAGGGCTGGTTCTGGGCAGCGCGGTGAGCTATGCGGTCTACCTGGTCTACAGCGGCGAGCTGGTCAAGCGGCTGGGCTCGCTGCGCCTGGCGGGGCTGGCCAGCAGTGCAGCCTGTGTATTCTGTATCCTGCAGTTCGTGGTGACGCAGCCGCTGTCGGCGGCCGTGGTGGCCCCCGAGGTGATCGGGCTGTCCGTGCTCAATGCCACGGCCTGCACCGTCATTCCGGTGCTGCTGGTCATGATGGCCATCGAACGCATCGGGCCGGGGCTGGCCGCGCAGGTCGGCATGATCGGTCCGATGTCCACCATCCTCATGGGCATCTGGCTGCTCGGCGAGCCCTTCAATGCATGGATCGTGGCCGGCACCGCGCTGGTCATGGGCGGTGTCTACATCGTCACGCGGCGCAAGTCGTGAGTGGGCCGCGCGGCGGCAGTCACTCGATCAATCAGTCAACAGTCAGTCAATCAATCAGAAAAGGAGATCGCGATGGATTTGGGTTTGAAAGGCAAATGGGCATTGGTCGGCGGTGCCAGCAAGGGGCTGGGCCTGGGCTGCGCCACGGCGCTGGCTGCCGAAGGGGTCCATGTGGTGATGGTGGCGCGCGGCGCGCAGGCACTCGAGGAGGCCGCGGCCCGGCTGAGCAGCCAGTACGGCGTCAAGGCCTTGGCCGTGGCTGCCGACATCACCACCGAGGCCGGCCGCGAAGCGGTCTTCTCGCACGCCGAAGGTCCGGGCCGTGATTTCGACATCGTGGTCACCAACGCAGGCGGACCGCCTCCCGGCAATTTCCGCGACTGGGATCGCGAAGCCTGGATCAAGGCGCTCGACGCCAACATGCTCACGCCGGTGGCGTTGATCCAGGCCACCATCGACGGCATGCTGGCGCGCGGGTTCGGCCGCATCGTCAACATCACGTCGAGCTCGGTCAAGGCGCCGATCGACATCCTGGGCCTGTCCAACGGCGCACGCAGCGGCCTCACGGGTTTTGTCGCCGGCGTGGCGCGCAACCCCGAGATCGCCGCCAAGGGCGTGACCATCAACAACCTGCTGCCGGGCCGCTTCGACACCGACCGGCTGGCCACCACGCTGAGCAAGACCGCCCAGCAGCACAACGTCAGCACCGACGAGGCCCGCAAGATCGTCGGCAAGACCATTCCCGTGGGCCGGCTGGGAGACCCCGCCGAATTCGGCCAGGTCTGCGCTTTCCTGTGCAGCCGCCAGGCGGCCTACATGACCGGCCAGAACATCCTGCTCGACGGCGGCGCCTACCCCGGAACCTACTGAGGCTCCGGCACTAGCGCGAAGCGTCCGGCAGGGCGGCCATCGGGCCGGTGCGCCAGGCGCCGCCGCCCGCCAGCCACAGCTGGTGGGTGTGGAAGGCGTCCAGCGTACTGCGATGGCCGATGCTGACGATGGTGGCCTGCGGCAGCTCGGTGCGCAGCAGCGTGTAGAGCATGTGCTCCAGCCCCTCGTCGGTGGCCGAGGTGGCCTCGTCGAGGAAGACCAGCCGGGGGCGGTTGAACAGCACGCGTGCAAACGCCAGGCGCTGCTGTTCGCCGATGGACAGGATGCGAGACCAATCGGTGCTCACGTCCAGTTGGCCGGCCAGATGGCTCAGCTGCACCTGCTGCAGCACGGCCTGGATGCGGTCGTCGTCGGCCGCGCCGGTTTCCGACGGATAGGCCAGCGCCGTCCGCAGATCGCCCAACGGCAGGTAGGGGCGCTGGGACAGGAACAGCGTGTCCGCCCCGGCCGGCCGTTCGACCTGGCCCTGGACATGCGGCCACAGGCCGGCAAGCGCGCGCAGCAGCGTCGTCTTGCCGCTGCCCGACGGGCCCTTGATCAGCAGCGCCTGGCCGGGTTCCACGTCGAGCGCCAGCCCGCTGACCAGCGGCTGGCCGTCGGGCTTGCGGGCGTCGAGTGCCCGAATGTGCAGGCCGCTGTCGGCGGGCGCGGCCTCGATCGCCGGCAGCGCGCGGGCATCGCGGTTGGCCTCCATGAAACCCGTCAGGCGGTCGAGCACCGCGCGGTACTGGGCAAATGCGTCGTACGAGGTGCGGAAGAACGACAGGGCATCCTGGACCTGGCCAAAGGCCTGCGACGTCTGCATCACGTCGCCGAGCTTGATGGCCCCGCTGAAGAATCGCGGCGCCTGCAGGATGAACGGGAACACCACCGCCACCTGGCTCACGCCCAGGTTGTAGCCATCGAACTTCAGGCCCCGGAACAGCAGCGCCCAGGCGTTGGAGATGACCGCGCCGAAGCGGCCGGACAGCGCCTGCCGCTCGACCGTGCCGCCCCGGTAGAACGCGATGTTCTCGGCGTACTCGCGCAGCCGCACCAGCGCATAACGGAAGTTGGCGCTGAGTTTCTCGGCCAGGAAGTTCAGCCGGATCAGCGGGCGGCCGATGCGGAACGCAAAGAAGGTGGCGACGATCACGTAGACATACACCAGGAAGACCATGGCGCGCGGCACCTCGACGCCGGCCACCGTCATCGGCCCCGACAGCGCCCAGAGGATGCCCGTGAAGGCCACCAGGGACACCACCGCGCTGACGGCCCCGATCGACAGGGCGCGCGAAGCCGTCACATAGGCCGCGATGTCGCGTTCGATGCGCTGGTCGGGGTTGTCGATGGGCTCGCCCAGGAACTGCTCGCGGTAGTAGGCCTCGCCGTCGAGCCAATCCTGCGTCAGGCGCTGGTTGAGCCACACGCGCCAGCGGATGTCGAACGATTGGCCGATGTAGGCATTGAGCAGCACGCTGCCGACGTGAATGGTGGCCAAGACGCCGAAGAGCGCGATGTAGGACCAGAAGGCCGGCTGGTCGAGCGCCTGCAGTGCGCTGTAGAAACCGTTGTACCAGAACGAAAAAAGCACCGACAGCCGAACCGCGAACAGCGCAAAGAACAACAGCAGCGCCACCGCGCCCAGGGGCTTCCAGCCGTTGCGGCGCGGGTCGAGGTAGGCGCCGCCGAGCCGCCAGAACTGCCGGCCCCAGCGGGTGTAACGCACGGCCAGGGCGCCCAGCGCCGCAGCGCCCACGCAGACAATCACATAGGCCTGCAGCAGCCAGAGCGCGCTGCGGCCCAGTTCGGTATTCCAATCCATTCGATCATCCCGGTTCAGTCATGGGGGAGGGCGCCGGCGTGCCGCTGCACGGTGCTGCACCTTGCGGCCCAGGCACCATGAAGCACGGTGCATGCCAGTGAACCCTCGGCGCCATTGTGGCGCCAATCCCCTTAGGCCCGGCTTAACCGGCGGGCCGGGAGACCCGCTTCGGCGTCAGAGATTGCCAAGCGCGCCCAGTCCGCCCTTGAGCGGCTTGCCATTGACCTCGAGCCGGCCCTTGTCGAAGAGCACCGTGCTGCGCAGGCGTTCGCCGTCGCGCACGGCCAGGCCCTGCCGCACCAGTTCCTCGATCAGGGCCCGGGCGCCGGCCGGCGTGAGCGTGCCGCCGTCGTCCAGCGCCGATTCGCGTGCCATCCACTCGACCCAGCTCGTCGGCACGCTGGCGGTGGCGTCGAGCCGCAGCCGGCTCATGGCGAGCAGCGACAGGGGCACGTCCTGCTCCTGGGGCGTGATGCCGGGCATGCCGAGCTTGTACGACAGTTCGCCTTGCTGGCCGTCGATCTGGACCGTCAGCGTGTCGAGCGCGTACTCGGGGTTGTAGGCCAGCAGGGCCGAGAGGTTGTTGCGCATGATGGCGGCAGCCCCTTCCGTGTCGTCGCTGCTCAGGCCGGCGATCTTTTCGGCCATGCGCAGATAGGTCGGTGCGTGCAGCCGCGTCAGCGAGGTCCGGACCTCGAAACGGTTGATGGGCAGCTCGCCGGCCTGGCCCGAGCCAGTCACCTGCAGCATGCCGTCGAGCAGGTCGCCCGACATCTTGTTGGTCTGCTGGAACTGCACGTTCTGCAGCGCCAGCGCAAAAGGCTGTCCGTCGTCGGCGGTCTCGTCGGCGCGTACGCTGAGCTGGCCGATCTGGCCTTCGTCGCGACCGGACAGCGCCCACAGGGCGTTCATGGACTTGTCGATGCCGCGCAGGCTCAGGCCGCTGAAGCCCAGGTGCATGCCGTCGTCCGGGTTGTCGAGCTGCAGGCCCGGTGCGGTCAGCTCGTAGTTGAGGGTCTGCGCTTGCCCGGCACTCGTCAGCGAGCCCTGGAAGCCCTGCCAGTTCATGGTGTCGCCGCCCGGTGTCGCCCACTGCAGGGAGGGCCCTTCGAAGCGGCTGCTGAAGTCGCCCGAGAAATCGACGTCGGTGGTGGCCGTGGCCAGGGTCTGGCCGGCCAGTGTCGCGGCGATCTCGGGGGTGGACCGCGCATCGAGCGTGAGCGTGGAGTCGACGCTGGCCGCACCGACCGAGCGCAGGCTGGTGAGGGGGCCGTGGGTGATGCGGTCGCTGAGCACGAAGGTCAGGAACAGCGGCGCCGCAGCCTCTGCGGAGTCGGCATCGTCTTCCTCGTCGCTCTGTTCGTCGGCCGTCTGTTCTTCTTCCTCGCCTTCCTGGTCGGCCTGCGGGTTGTCGCTGCCGTTGCTGTCCGGCGCGGCGGTCTGTTCCTCGGTCGTCTCAGGCGACTGGTTCTCGTCGACCGTGCTGTCCGGGCGTCCGTACTGCAGGGTGACCGTGCTGGTGGAGTGCCAGAAGCCCCGCTCGTACTGATGGTCGAGCACCGTGATGCCCGGGTAGCGCTGCTGCAGCAGGGCGATCTGTTCGGCGTAGAGGGTCTCGGTCCGTTTGCCGGCCCACCAGGTGGCGCTGCCATAGGCCACGGCGGCCAGGGCAACGGCGCTGAGGGCGTATACGGCGGTTTTTTTCATGGATGGCTCGAGCGAAAAGTGAAAAGACGTGGAAAGAAGGGCTCGCTGCAGGCCAGTCCGGCAGGGCATGACATGCCCCGCAGTTTAGGGGCTTTGCACGACCCCGGCATGTGACGGCAGGTAACAGCGGCCCGCCCGGCCGGCCGCTTGCGGCGATCCGCTCCGGGTCTTATTGCAGACCTTCCTCGACCAGTTCGGCCGCCCGCAGCATGGCGCGTGCCTTGGCTTCGGTTTCTTTCCATTCGAGTTCGGGCACGGAGTCGGCCACCACGCCGGCCGCGGCCTGCACGTACAGCGTGTCGTCCTTGATGATGCCGGTCCGGATGGCGATGGCCACGTCCATGTCGCCGGCATAGCTGATGTAGCCGCAGGCGCCGCCGTACAGGCCCCGTTTGCTGGGCTCGAGCTGGTCGATGAGCTCCATCGCATGGACCTTGGGCGCGCCGGTCAGCGTGCCGGCCGGGAAGGTCGCCTTCAGCACGTCGATGGCCGACATGCCCTCGTTGAGCTTGCCCTCGACATTGCTGACGATGTGCATCACATGGCTGTAGCGCTCGACCGCGAAGGCCTCGGTGACCTCGACGCTGCCGGTCTGCGCGATGCGCCCGATGTCGTTGCGTGCCAGGTCGATCAGCATGACGTGTTCGGCCCGTTCCTTCGGGTCGGCCACGAGTTCGCGTTCGGCGGCCTTGTCGGCCTCGGGGGTGTTGCCGCGCGGGCGCGTGCCGGCCAGCGGGCGGATGGTGATCTTCTGGGCTTCTTCGCCGTTGAAGATGGTGGATTCCTGGCGCACCAGGATTTCGGGCGAGGCCCCCACCACATGGAAATCGCCCAGGTTGTAGTAATACATGTAGGGACTGGGGTTCAGCGAACGCAGCGCGCGGTACAGCGACAGCGGCGACTCCGTGTAGCGTTTCCTGAGCCGCTGGCCCACCTGCACCTGCATGAAGTCGCCCGCGGCGATGAGTTCCTTGGCCCGCTCCACGGCCGCGATGTAGTCGGCCTTGGCGAACTCGCGCTCGACGGCATGCGGGGCCGTGGGCCGGATGATCGGCGCCGAGACCGAGTACTTGAGCTGCTCGCGCAGCTCGCGCAGGCGGCGCTTGGCCGTGGCGTAGGCTTCGGGCTGGGCCGGATCGGCATAGACGATCAGGTAGAGCTTGCCCGAGAGGTTGTCGATGACCGCCAGTTCCTCGCATTGCAGCA
>ERZ1031720.93-NODE-93-length-11102-cov-8.216982_pt1 | contig 11102 bp, 12 predicted proteins | sample MGYA00518750_ERZ1031720 | MGnify/ENA primary metagenome ERZ1031720 (study PRJEB33718, sample SAMN03160008) | human skin metagenome | collected 2014-04-10 | study: EMG produced TPA metagenomics assembly of the PRJNA266117 data set (Human skin bacterial metagenome and... | reverse complement strand
CGAGATCTACACCTCTCTATTCGTCGGCAGCGTCAGATGTGTCTAAGAGACAGCCTTACGTCATCAGCGGCCAGCAGATCTTCGTCTCCGGCCACATTGCCAAAAAACCCGACGGCAAGCCCTGGGTCGGTCAACTCGGCGCTGCCATCGATACCGCCGAGGGCCAGCAGGCCGCACGAGCCATCGCCATCGACCTGATGGGCACCCTGCATGCGGCCTGCGGAGACCTCAACCGCATCAAACGCATCGTCAAGCTGTGCAGCCTGGTGAACTCGACCGACTCGTTCACCGAACAGCATCTCGTCACCAACGGTGCCAGCGAGCTTTTCGGCCAGATCTTCGGTGAACGCGGCGCCCATGCCCGCAGCGCCTACGGCGTCGCCCAGTTGCCCTTCGGCACCTGCGTCGAGATCGATCTGGTCGCCGAACTCGACTGATGCAGCACAGCGGTCTCGTGCGATCCGCTTTGGAACTTGTTTCACACAAATTTTTACGCTATATTTTGTATAGCTCTCAGGCCAGTGGAATCTGAGAACCATGCTCCTGAAACCGAACTTTTGACGATGATTCGAGTCAGCCCAACGTCCCCTTAAGGAGATGCACCGATGAGCTACAAAGAAAATCCCGCGACTCCCAAGCTGCTCGCCTTGCTGGAATCCCGCTACGCGCTGCGTGTACTTTGGGCCTTGCGTGACGGTCATCCGCAGACCTTCCGTCTGCTGCAAGACAGCGTGGGCACCATCACGCCCAATACGCTCAATACGCGGCTCAAGGATCTGCGGGGCGCCGGCTTCATCAGCCACGACAACACCGGCTACCGGCTCACGCCCAGCGGCCAGGATCTTCTCAAGCGCCTCAACGACCTGCACGCCTTCGCCATCAAATGGGTGGCCAATCAGAATCTGCAGGCCGAAGCCAAGGCAGCCGCGGCAGCCGCAGCGCCGGCTGCCCACGAGACGCCCTGAGTCGTTCACTGTCCCTCGGCGGCCGAACGGGCTGCAGAGGTCCAGGCGCTGCCGACAGATGCCGCGCCTGGCGTACACCGGACCCCGCTCCGAATCGACCTCATGAAAAAAAAGCTGCGGCACCGTCGACCGGTGCCGCAGCTTTTTTGTCGGGGCGGCTGCGCATCCGTCGCCACCTCTCTCGCGACCCGGCCGCAGGCCGGCCAGGGCCTGCAGCACCGGTGATCGAACGTCGTTTACCGGTCGCCCGCGTAGCTGAACTTGCCGTTGCGTATCGTGCCCATCACGCGCGAACGCTGGTCGAAGCCGACATGGTCCTTGGCATTCATGTTCATCACCCCGTTGGGAATCACCAGTTCACGGGTGTTCTCCAAGGCTTCGCGCAGGGCCACGCGGAAAGCGGGCGTACCCGGTTTTGCACCGGTCTTCAGCGCACGGCCGGTGGCGTCGTCGAGCAGCAGGTAGGCGCCCCAGGCGTCTCCGGCGAACTGCGTCACCGAGTCGACCTTGTACTTGTTTTCGTAGGCCGTCACGAAGTCCAGCGCCACCTTCTTCGAAGGATGGTTTGCCGGCAACTCCTTGGCCACGACGGACGGACCGGTCGGGAACAGCGTGCCTTCCACATCCTTGCCGCCGATGCGCAGGAATTCGTCGGTGGCAATGCCGTGCGTCTGGTAGATCTTGCCCTTGTAGCCGCGCTGCACCAGCACCTTCTGGGGCAGCACCGCAGGCGTACCCGCCCCGGCGATGAGAATCGCATCGGGTCTGGAGGCCATGAGCTTGAGCACCTGCCCGGTCACGCTGGTGTCGGTGCGGGCAAAACGTTCGTTGGCGACGACCTTGATCTTGCGCGCCTCGGCCAGGTTGGAGAATTCCTTCCACCAGCTGTCGCCATAGCTGTCGGCAAAGCCGATGAAACCCACCGTCTTGATGCCGTTGTCGCTCATGTGCTGGGTCAGCACGGTGGCCATGTGCGAGTCGTTCTGCGGCATCTTGAAAGCCCATTGGCGCTTGCCTTCGGGCGGCTCGACGATCACGGCCGATGCCGCCAACGCCACCATCGGCGTCTGCGTCTCGGCGATCACATCGAGCACGGCCAGCGCCGAGGCCGTGAGGTTGGGGCCGACGATCACATCGACCTTGTCCTCGCTGGTCAGCTTCTTGAAGTTGCGCACTGCGCCGGACGGATCGGATGCGTCGTCGAGAATCACGTACTCGGCTTTTTGCCCACCCAGCGTCGCCGGCCACATCAGCACGGTGTTCTTGCTCGGGATGCCGATCGAGGCGGCAGGACCGGTGGTCGACAGGTCGATACCGACCTTGATCTGGGCGTGGGCAGCGCAGGCCATGGCCAGCGCGCTGGCCATGGCGGCGGCGCGTAGTGCAAAACGCATGGAATACCTTCTCGAGACAATGAATGGCGGAATCTACAGGCAGCATGGTAGCGCCTGCCGACGCCACCCGCGGCTTCGCCGGCGCCCAGGCCGGTGCCTCCGGGCCTGGGCCGACGCCGGGTCCAGCAGCCGCCGGCGTCCAGACCCGCTTCCCGCTTCACGCGGCGGTCAATCCGCGCGCGTGGTGCAGCAGATGATCGGCCATGAAGGTGCCGATGAAGTAGTAGCCGTGGTCGTAGCCGGCATGGCGGCGCAGGGTCAGCGGCTGACCCACGCCGGCACAGGCTTGCTCGAACAGATGCGGATGCAGTTGCTCGGTCAGGAAGTTGTCGGCCAGGCCCTGGTCGATCAGGATGCCCTGCGGATAAGGCGCCTGCGCCTGCGCGGCCATCAGTTGCGTGGCGTCATGAGCCGCCCAGGCACTGCGGTCTTCGCCCAGGTAACCCGTGAACGCCTTGTGGCCCCACGGACAGGCCGTGGGCGCACAGATCGGCGCAAAGGCGGATACCGTCTTGAACAAGCCGGGATGCCGCAAGGCCAGCGTCAGCGCACCGTGTCCGCCCATGGAGTGGCCGGTCAGGCCCAGGCGCGCCAGATCGATGGGCAACTCGGCGCCCAGCAATTCACGCAGTTCCTCGACGATGTAGCTCTCCATGCGCCAGTGCTTGGACCAGGGCTGCTGGGTGGCATCCAGATAAAAACCTGCGCCCACGCCGAAATCCCACGCGGCCGATTCGCCTTCCACGCCCGCTCCGCGCGGACTGGTATCGGGCATGATCAGCGCCAGACCGTGCTCGGCGGCCAGACGCTGGGCACCGGCCTTGATCGTCGCGGTCTCTTCGGTGCAGGTCAGGCCGGCCAGAAACATCAAGGTCGGCACACGTCGCGATGGCTCGCCGAGGGCCTGCGCCGGCAGGAACACGGCAAACCGCATGGGCAACCCGATCTCTCGGGAGTCATGGCGGTAAAACCGTTGTTCGCCGCCAAAACAGGCATGGCTGCCGATGAGTTCCAGGCTCATGCTCGGGTCTCCGGAATCAGTAGACGACCACGCCGCGAATCGATTCGCCGCGCTTCATCAGATCGAAACCCTTGTTGATATCGGCCAGCGGCATGGTGTGGGTGATCAGGCTGTCGATGTCGATCTTGCCTTCCATGTACCAGTCGACGATCTTGGGCACATCGGTGCGGCCCCGTGCGCCGCCGAAAGCGGAACCCTTCCACTCACGGCCCGTCACCAGCTGGAATGGCCGGGTGCTGATTTCTGCGCCCGCTTCGGCCACGCCGATGATCACGCTCTGGCCCCAGCCCTTGTGGGTGCATTCCAGCGCCTGGCGCATGACCTTGGTGTTGCCGATGCACTCGAAGCTGTAGTCGGCACCGCCGTCGGTGAGTTGCTGGATCGCCTCGACGATGTTGCCGCCTGCCGCCTCGATGTCCTTGGGATTGAGGAAGTGGGTCATGCCGAACTGGCGGGCCATGCTTTCGCGCGAGGGGTTGATGTCGACGCCGATGATCTTGTCGGCACCCACCATCTTGGCGCCCTGGATGACGTTGAGGCCGATGCCCCCCAGGCCGAACACCACCACATTGGCACCGGCTTCGACCTTGGCGGTGAACAGCACGGCACCCAGGCCGGTGGTCACGCCGCAGCCGATGTAGCAGACCTTGTCGAACGGCGCGTCCTTGCGGATCTTGGCCAGCGCGATCTCGGGCACCACGGTGTGGTTGGCGAAAGTCGAGGTTCCCATGTAGTGCAGGATCGGCTCGCCGTTGAGACTGAAGCGGCTGGTGGCATCGGGCATCAGGCCCTTGCCCTGCGTGCCGCGAATCAGTTGGCAGAGATTGGTCTTGCGGCTCAGGCAGAACTTGCACTGGCGGCATTCCGGCGTGTAGAGCGGAATGACGTGGTCGCCCTTCTTGAGCGTCGTCACGCCCGGGCCCACGTCGACCACGACGCCCGCGCCTTCGTGTCCCAGAATGGCGGGAAACAGGCCCTCGGGATCCGCGCCCGAGAGGGTGTAGTAGTCGGTATGGCAGATGCCGGTGGCCTTGATCTCGACCAGGACCTCACCCGCGCGGGGACCGTCGAGGTCGACTGTTTCGATGGTCAGGGGGGCGCCGGCTTTCCAGGCGACTGCGGCTTGGGTCTTCATGGGTATCCTTGTTCAGATAACGACAATGCAATGAACGGCCGCGGGAGGCCGTATCCCCCGTTTGTAACGACTGACGGAGAATTTCCCAACCCCTGCGGGGATTAACCCCAGGCTACCGCCTCACACCTTTGCACAAGACCCGTTTGTTTGGTATATATCAGGATATATATCATTGATATACGATTATCAAGAATACATTGCGATGCAGACTGCCAAGACATTCATGACCGGCCGCAGCCAGGCCGTGCGCCTGCCGGCCGAATTTCGTTTCGACACCGACGAGGTCTACATCCGACGCGATCCGGTGACGGGTGACGTGGTGCTGTCGCGCCGTCCGTGCGACTGGCGCGAGTTCTTTGCCGTGGCCGATGGCGCCGTCTACCCGGCCGGATGGATGGCGGAGTTCGGCTCCTCCACCGCGACGGAGCCGCCCTCTTCAGCCCTGGGCGCAACGGCGCCCGTCGCGCCATGACGCCCGCCTGGCTGCTGCACACGGCCACGGCGCGGGATCTGATCACCGGTGCCTCGCCGCACCTGCGGGCCCACCTGCTGGCGCTGGACGTTCCGCGGCTGGGGATCTCGGTGGTGACCCAGGCCGCGCTGCTCGAGAGCGTCGACCGGCTGGCCCAGGCACACGGCGACCGGTACACACGCGTCGCCGATGTGCTGGACGAGTTCTTTCGCTGGGTGGAGATCCTGCCCTGGGATCAGGCGGCGGCCAGCCGCTACGTGCAGTGCCGCGGCTTGGTGCGCCGTGGCGAACTGGCGCTGGGCGAACACGATCTGATGCTGGCCGCCCATGCGCTGTCGGCCGAACTGCCGTTGGTCAGCGCCGATGCCGCGTTCGATGCCGTCCCCGGCCTTCGCCGGGAAGACTGGCGACAGCCCGTGTCGGGCACCTGAGGCCACACCTCGCCGGTCCTCGAGCGCCCCGTCATCCGTGGCTCGCCCGACAGACCGATCGGCGGCGCCATCCGCACTTCATTCCGCCATTGGCAATGAGCAATTGGCAATTGGCAGTTGGCCGTTCGATCCCCGTTGAACGGGCCGCTCAATTGGCCGACGCGACCCGTTGCCGGCCCTGATCGGGCAACACTTCCATCACCACCTGGGCCGTGCCGCTGTTGACGATGCCCAGCGTGCGCGCAGCCTGGTAGCTCAAGTCGAGAATACGGCGCTTGACGTGAGGACCGCGGTCGTTGACGCGCACGACGACGCTGCGCCGGGAGTCCGAGCGCGTCACTTTCACCCAGGTGCCCATGGGCAGCGTGGGATGGGCGGCAGTCAGGGCATGCCGGTCGTAAGGCTCGCCGGTGGAGGTCGGCAGACCGTGCAGGCTGTTGGCATACCAACTGGCGGTTCCGCGCTCACGGGTACCGATGCGGCCTTCGGCCAGAGCCGCCCGCAAGTCTGCGCGATGCAGCTTGTCTTGCTCGGCCTGGCTCAGTCGGGTGGTGCGGGCATTCTGCACCGCCCGACCCGGCTGCATCTGGGCCGCTTTGCTCTGGGCCTGGCTGACCAGGGACGCCGTCTTGCCCACGGTACCCGCGGCGGGTTCACCGGAGGCCGACGACCGGGATTCGGACTTGCCTTTGCCGGGAGCCGAGGCCACACCGCTCTTCTTTGCAGGGGCGGTTGCCTGGGCTGCAGTAGGCAGGGGTGGCGCTTCAGTCCGCCTTTGCACCGCCAGCGGCGAAGCCAGCCGTTCGGAGGCATTGCGAGCCGAGAGCCGGTCGAATGCAGACGGATGCCCGGACTCGTACACCTTGGTCGAGTCCTGGCTCAGCCGTGAAAGCCACTGACTGGCCGGCACGGAGCCGGCTTCGGCCGCATGGCCTGTCGTGCCCATGAGGGACAGACCCAATACACAAGCCGGGACGGCCTTGAGAGAGAACTTGAACGGCGAAAAAAAGACCATCGGACAGGCGCGACCAGCGCGCCGCCGGCTCATGGGCCATGTGCCCCGGCTGCCACGCCAGCCGCGATCATGGGTCGCGCAACGGACAGGCCGAAGCCAAAATGTTCACGTGCAGTGAACTTCGATTCTATGTTTTTCATAGCTTAAGATAAAGATTTACAGAGCCCGCGCAGCCGATTTTTCAATCATCCAGCAGCGCCCGCCAGCTTCCACCATAACGGAAGCTGCAAAATATTCCTAACGGGTGCACACTGCGGGGGCCTCAGATTGACTCGAGATTTGCCATGCAGTTCAACTTCATCGCCAATGCCCAGGTGCCCTCCCTCTCGGGACGCACGCTGCCCGTCATCGACCCGTCGGACGGTCAGCCCTATGACGAAATCCAGCGCAGCTCGCCCGCCGATCTGCACGACGCAGTGGGTGCGGCGCAGCAGTGCCTCTATGCCACCTGGCGCAGCACCAGCGCCGTCGAGCGCGGCCGCCTGCTGTACAGGCTGTCTCAGCTCGTGACCGAGCACGCGGAAGAACTCGCCGCCATCGAGCAGCGAGACTGCGGCAAACCGACGCGGCAGGCTCGCGCCGACGCGCAGGCTCTGGCCCGCTACTTCGAGTTCTACGCCGGCGCGGCCGACAAGCTGCACGGCGAGACCCTTCCCTATCAGCAGGGCTACAGCGTGCTGACGTGGCACGAGCCCCATGGCGTCACGGGGCATGTCATCCCGTGGAACTACCCCATGCAGATCTTCGGGCGCAGCGTGGGTGCTGCACTGGCCGCCGGCAACACCTGCGTGGTCAAGCCCAGCGAGGATGCATGCCTGTCGCTGCTGCGCGTGGCCGAACTCGCCGCGCAGGCCGGTTTCCCGGCAGGGGCCATCAACATCGTCACCGGCCTGGGCCATGAAGTCGGCGATGCACTGGCCCGCCACCCGGGCATCGACCACATCAGCTTCACCGGCAGTCCCACCGTCGGCACGCTGATCCAGCAGGCAGCGGCAGAGCGCCATTGCCCGGTCACGCTCGAACTCGGCGGCAAGAGCCCCCAGATCCTCTTCGAGGACGCCGACCTGGACCGCGCCATTCCGGCCGTGGTCAATGCCATCGTGCAGAACGCGGGCCAGACCTGTTCGGCCGGCTCGCGCCTGCTGATCGCCCAGCCCATCTACGAGGACGTGCTGGCCCGGCTCGGCAAGGTGTTCGAATCCCTGCGCGTCGGACCGGCGGCGCTGGACCTGGATCTCGGTCCGCTGATCCGCGCCAGCCAGCAGCAGCGGGTGTGGGATTTCCTGTCCGACGCCCAGGTCGCAGGCATCCCCATGGTGGCGCAGGGCCAGATCGCCGACGACGCCCCCGAATCCGGCTTCTATCAAGTGCCGACGCTGCTGCGCGATGTCCCGCCGGACCACCGCCTGGCACAGGAGGAAGTCTTCGGACCGGTACTGGCCGCCATGCCCTTCCGGGACGACGAGCAGGCCGTCGAGCTCGCCAATGCCACCCGGTTCGGGCTGGTCGCCGGGGTATGGACCCGCGACGGCGGCCGGCAACTGCGCATGGCCCGGGCGATCCACAGCGGCCAGGTCTTCATCAACAACTACGGCGCCGGCGGCGGCGTCGAACTCCCCTTCGGCGGGGTGAAGTCGAGCGGTTACGGGCGAGAGAAGGGTTTCGAAGCCCTCTACGGCTTCACCACACTCAAGACGGTGGCCATCCGCCACGACTGAGATCCGCGGACTCGCCGAGACACCACAACGACATAACAACACGCCTTCCTCTCCATGACCAACGATTCGACCTCCTCGACCCGGCGCCTCGGCATGCTGCAGGTCCTGCTGTGCGGCGCCACCATCGTCACGATGTCCATGGGCATCCGGCACGGCTTCGGCCTGTGGCTGCAACCCATCACGCAGGAACAGGGCTGGACCCGCGAGACCTTTGCCTTCGCGCTGGCCATCCAGAACCTTTCCTGGGGTGTATTCGGCATCTTCGCCGGCATGGCGGCCGATCGTTTCGGCGGCTTCCGGGTGCTGCTGGCCGGTGCGGTGCTGTATGCCATCGGCCTTGCCGGGATGTCCCTGTCCACCAGCCCGACGATGTTCGCGCTGACCGCCGGCGTGCTCATCGGCATGGCCCAGGCCGGCACCACCTATGCCGTCATCTACGGCATCGTCGGACGGCAGATTCCGCCCGAACGCCGCTCTTGGGCGATGGGCGTCACGGCGGCCGCGGGCTCTTTCGGACAGTTCCTCATGGTTCCCGTGGAGGGACTGCTGATCGACCAGTTGGGCTGGCAAGGCGCCCTGCTGGCACTGGCCGCCGTGGTGCTCGTGATCATGCCGCTGGCCCTCGGACTGCGTGAACCGGTATCGTCGCCGGCCGGTGGAGCCGGCAGCCCGAGCGCCGGGGCCATTCCCAAACAAGGCATCGTCGAGGCCTTGCGTGAAGCCGCCGGCTACCGCAGCTTCCAGTTGCTGATGGCCGGCTACTTCGTCTGCGGTTTCCAGGTGGTGTTCATCGGCGTGCACATGCCCAGCTACCTGCGCGACCATGGCCTCTCGCCCCAGGTCGCCAGCTACGCATTGGCGCTGATCGGCCTGTTCAACGTGTTCGGCAGCTACATCGCGGGCTCGCTGGGCCAGCGCCTGGCCAAGAAGAACATCCTGGCGTTCATCTACGGCGCGCGGTCGATCGCCATCGCCGTCTTCCTGGCCGTCCCGCTCACCGACCTCTCGGTCTACATCTTCTCGGCGGTCATGGGTTTCCTCTGGTTGTCGACCGTACCGCCCACCAATGCCCTGGTTGCACAGATATTCGGCGTGCGCCACCTCTCCATGCTGGGCGGCTTCGTGTTCTTCAGCCACCAGGTCGGCAGCTTCCTGGGCGTATGGCTGGGCGGTGTGCTGTACGACCAGACCGGCAGCTACGACATCGTGTGGCTGCTCTCCATTGCGCTGGGCGTGCTGGCCGCCGGCGTCAACCTGGGCGTGCGCGAGGCCCCCATCGCACGCCCGACAGCCGCGGCGGCGGCCGCCTGAGATCGCGGACAGAGCCTGCATCAACCCCGGGAACCCTTGCCATGCCTCGATTGAACACGTCGCCCTCCGCGGCGGACCCACCCCGCCTTCAGGCGGTCGCCCCTGGCCACCGCCGGTGGCTGCCGGCCACGCTGTGGCTGTTGGCCGGCCTGGTGCTGGGCGCAGTCTTCATGCTGTACACCCGGCCGGATCTGGTCCTCACGCTGGGACAGCAGATGTGGTCGTGTTTCGGCGGGAGCGTGCGCTGATGCATGCCGGATCGACGGGTATGCCGGCTTCGCCCTGGGTGGTGCGATGGGCGGCTCTGGCACGGCCCGGCGGCGACGCCCTGGATGTCGCCTGCGGCAGTGGCCGCCACGCACGATGGCTGGCGCAGTCGGGTTTCAGCCTGCATGCGGTGGACCGCGACGCGCAGGCCATCGCCTCGCTGCAGCAGGCCCTGCCCGGCCTTCCGTCGTCCAGGCTGGTGTGCAGCGACCTGGAGCAGGCCCCCTGGCCTTTCGGGGGCCGGCGTTTCGACCTGGTCGTCGTCACCCATTACCTGTGGCGCCCCTTGCTCCCGGCGCTGGCCGACAGCCTTGCCGAAGACGGTGTCCTGATTTACGAAACTTTCACGCGCGACCAAGCCGGCATCGGCAAACCCAGCCGCCCCGACTTCCTTCTGCAACCCGGCGAACTGCTGCTTCACGCCGCTCGTGCAGGCCTTCGGGTCGTGGCCTACGAAGACGGTTTCGAGGCACCGCCCGGACGCTTCATCCAGCGTATCGCCGCCGTTCGCGAAAGCAAAGCTGCGCAAAGCGGGGAACCTGCCCGCCGATATTCACTCTAGAGCTACTGGAACACCGAACGCCGCCCAAGCGTCCCCCCGTACGGCATACCCGCCAGCCGGGCGGCGGCACTGGGTAGAATGCTCGACTGGTGTTTCAACAGACGACCCGAGAACATGACACTCATCACAGGCAGCATCGTTGCTCTGACCACTCCCTTGCACGAAGACGGTAGCGTTGACTATCCGGCTTTGCGCAAGCTCATCGACTGGCACATTGCCGAAGGAACCGACTGCATCGGCGTGGTCGGTACCACGGGCGAGTCGCCCACCGTCAATGTCGAAGAACACTGCGAGATCATCCGCGTGTCGGTCGAGCAGGCTGCCAAACGCGTGCCCATCATGGCCGGCTGCGGCGCGAACTCCACCGCCGAAGCCATCGAACTGGCCAAGTACGCACGCGGCGTGGGCGCCGACTGCCAGTTGCAGGTGGTCCCCTACTACAACAAGCCGACGCAAGAAGGCCAGTATCAGCATTTCAAGGCCATTGCCGAAGCCGTGGGCGACCTGCCCATCATGCTGTACAACGTGCCCGGCCGCACCGTCGCCGACATGCAGCACCACACCGTGCTGCGTCTGGCCCAGGTGCCGGGCATCTTCGGCGTCAAGGAAGCCACCGGCAACATCGAACGGGCCCAGTGGCTGATCAAGGAAGCACCCGAGGGCTTCGGCATCTACTCGGGCGACGACCCCACGGCCGTGGCGCTGATGCTCTGCGGCGGCCATGGCAACGTGAGCGTGACGGCCAACGTGGCACCGCGCCTGATGCTGTCTCTTATACACATCTGACGCTGCCGACGAATAGAGAGGTGTA
>ERZ1031720.91-NODE-91-length-11259-cov-7.611746_pt1 | contig 11259 bp, 12 predicted proteins | sample MGYA00518750_ERZ1031720 | MGnify/ENA primary metagenome ERZ1031720 (study PRJEB33718, sample SAMN03160008) | human skin metagenome | collected 2014-04-10 | study: EMG produced TPA metagenomics assembly of the PRJNA266117 data set (Human skin bacterial metagenome and... | reverse complement strand
ATTTCTGCCTGTCTCGTGGGCTCGGAGATGTGTATAAGAGACAGCGTCAACACCGGCGCCGCGGAAAAACAAGGCGTGGCCCTGCCGCCCGACCTGATCCAGTCCGCGCAACAGGTCTTCCGTTGATAACGGAATGAAGGCGACGCCTGGCATGGCTCCGGCATGATTGCCTGAACGGGTGATCCGGTCGGCGCCAGGGCCTAGAATTGCGCCTGAAAAACCGGCCCCAGGGGCGGTTCTCTGCCACGGGCTGTCATGACAGCCCGTCCTTTTTGTCTCCGCTCCTTGTTGCCATGTCATCGTTTGCCTTGTTTGGAGCCCTGGAGATCGGGCTGATCTACAGCCTGGTCGCCCTGGGGGTGCTGATCTCGTTTCGCCTGTTGCGTTTTCCCGACCTGACGGTCGACGGCAGCTTTCCCCTGGGCGGTGCCGTCTGTGCCATCCTCATCGCCAACGGCCACGATCCCTACACCAGTACCGTGGCCGCGACCCTGGCGGGCGCGGCTGCGGGCGCGGTCACGGCCTGGCTCAACGTCAAGCTGCGCATCATGGATCTGCTGGCCAGCATCCTGATGATGATCGCGCTGTACTCGATCAACCTCCGCATCATGGGCGCACCCAATGTGCCGCTGATTACCGAACCGACGCTGTTCTCGCTGCTGCAGCCCACCTGGCTGCCCGACTACATGGGCCGTCCGCTGCTGCTGGCGGTGGTGGTGGTCGCCGCCAAGTTCGCGCTCGACTGGTTCCTGGGCACGCAGACCGGCCTGGCGATCCGCGCCACCGGCTCCAACGGGCGCATGGCCCGCGCGCAGGGCGTCAACACCGGTGCCATGATCCTGCTGGGCATGGCGCTGTCGAACGCCCTGGTGGCACTGGCCGGTGCGCTGTTTGCGCAGACCCAGGGCGGTTCGGACATCTCGATGGGCATCGGCACCATCGTCATCGGCCTGGCGGCCGTCATCGTGGGCGAAAGCATTCTGCCGTCGCGCCGCCTGCTGCTGGTGACGCTGGCCGTGATCCTGGGGGCCATCGTCTACCGTTTCTTCATCGCGCTGGCGCTCAACAGCGACTTCATCGGCCTGCAGGCACAGGATCTGAACCTGGTGACGGCCGTGCTGGTCGTGCTGGCCCTGGTGCTGCCGCGGCTGCGCAAGAAGCGCGTCAAGCCGGCTTCGTCCAACGGCAAGGAGGCCTGAGATGCTGAGCGCCAAGAACCTCGAGATCACGTTCAATCCCGGCACGCCCATCGAGACGCGGGCGCTGCGCGGACTCTCGCTCGACATACCGGCCGGCCAGTTCGTCACCGTCATCGGCTCGAACGGTGCGGGCAAGTCGACCTTCCTGAATGCCGTGTCGGGCGACCTGCAGATCGACCATGGCCAGATCCTGATCGACGACCGCGACGTCACGCGGCAGCCGGTCTGGGACCGTGCCGACCGCGTGGCCCGGGTGTTCCAGGACCCGATGGCGGGCACCTGCGAAGACCTCACCATCGAGGAGAACATGGCTCTGGCGCAAAGGCGCGGGGCCGGCCGCGGACTGTCGCGTGCGGTCAAGGCCGAGATGCGCGAAGGTTTCCGTGCCCATCTCGCCACGCTGGGGCTGGGACTCGAGAACCGCCTGACGGACCGTATCGGGCTGCTTTCCGGCGGCCAGCGCCAGGCGGTCAGCCTGCTGATGGCAGCCTTGCAGCCCTCGCGCATTCTGCTGCTCGACGAGCACACCGCCGCGCTCGATCCGCGGACCGCCGATTTCGTGCTGCGCCTCACCGCGCGCATCGTCACCGAAAAGGCGTTGACCACCATGATGGTCACGCACAGCATGCGGCAGGCCCTCGATGTGGGCGACCGCACCGTCATGCTGCATCAGGGCCGTGTGGTGCTGGACGTCTCCGGTCCGAAGCGCCAGGGGCTGCAAGTGGCCGATCTGCTGCACATGTTCGAGCAGGTGCGCGGCGAGGCGCTGGCCGACGACGCCTTGCTGCTGGGTTGAACGGCCGGGCTGCGGCACTGGTGCTTGCGGCCATTGCACAATGGCGGCATGAACGAATTTTCTACAGACGCACCGGACGACGTCGATTCCCTGTCCATCCAGGAACCTCGCCTGTGGCGCGACGAACGATGGACCGCCTGCGTGATCAAGAACGAGGACGATGACGGCTGGGCCGTCTCCATGACCTTGCACGGCGAAAGCGAGCCGGCCCTGGTGGGCCCCTGGACCATGGGCCGCGACAAAAAGAACCCCAAGCCGCTCGATGCCCCGGCGTTTCACACGCTGGTGAAAACCGCCTCCGAAGTGCTGCGCCGCCACGAGCAGCAGTTGCATGCCCAGCTCAACAAGGAAGTGGCGATCGGCTCCGGTTCCGAGCGCATCCGCGTGAAGCTCCGGATCGTGCCCGACGAAGAGTATCCCTATGCCTTGCTCTCGGCCTATGACGAGTTCGGCCAGCCGTTGGGCGAGGCCCGTGTTTCACCCAGCTTCAAGCTGAGTGCGGCCAGCGCGGCGGCCTGGATCGACAGCGGCTACACCGCACGGCCCAGATGAAACAGGCCCTTCTCGTCATCGATGTCCAACGCGCATTGTTCGACGTCGTGCCCCGTCCGCACGAAGGCCATGTCGTCGTCGACCGCATCAACGCATTGTCCCGGCGGGCGAGGGCGGCCGGCGTGCCCGTGATCTGGATCCAGCACGAGGACAGCCGCTCGCTGCCGTTCGAATCCGACGGATGGCAGCTCGCACAGGGAGTCGAGGTGGCCGCGCCCGATCTGAGGATCAGGAAACGCACGCCCGATTCGTTCTTGAACACGGGTCTGGGCGAACTGCTGGCCGAACGGAAGATCGGCAGCATCGTGGTCGCGGGCTATGCGTCCGAGTTCTGTGTCGACACCACCGTGCGCCGTGCGGCCGCGCTGGGTTACCCGGTGGTGATCGCCTCGGATGCCCACACCACGCACGACAAGCCCCATGCCACCGGCGAGCAGATCCGGGCGCATCACAATGCGACGCTGCCCGGCATCACGAGTTTTGGACCGAAGATCGAGGCGGTGCGCAGCGAGGAGATCGTCTGGGCCGATTGAACGGCGATGCTGGCCGCAAGGGGCCGGCGCCTTACGGCTTGCCGCCGAGGCTGCGTGCCAGGAAAAAGCGCAGCATCTCGGCACTCGCATCGGGGCCCGACCGGTCGGTGTAGGTGCCGCGCGACGAACCGCCGGCCCAGGCATGGCCCGCCCCTTGGACATCCCAGTATTCCGCGACGACATCGCCTGCCGGATTTCGGTACAGATGACGGGTGCTGTGGCGCCGGTTGCCCGTGCCCGGCACGGCGAGGGTTTCGACCGAGGCGCCGGTTCCTGCGCTGGCGGCCACCACGGCGCGGGCGTTGTTCGGGTGAACCGTGGCGTCGCAGTCTCCGTGGAAAACGATGGTGGGCACGCCGCTGCCGGCCTGCTCCCGCGTCGGCCCGGCACCGCCGCCCTTCATGGCCGAGAGGGCCGACGGCAGATCCGAGGCCGCGCCGGGTGCCAGTCCGGAATGCACGCCCGCCGCCGCATACAGCTCGGGATAGGCGCCGGCCAGGATCGCGGCCATCGCGCCTCCGGCCGACAGCCCGGCGACATAGACGCGCCGGGGATCGATGGCCTGGGTCGAGATGATTTCCCGCGTCATGCCCGCCAGGATGGCCGGTTCGCCCCGGCCGGGCTGCTGATGGTTGTGCTTGAACCAGCTCCAGCATTTCTGGGGATTCGCCTGATGGGACTGGATCGGATACAGCACATAAAAACCCTGGGCCCGCGCAGCGTCGTTCATGGCGGTCCCGGCGGCAAAGTCGTCGGCATCCTGGGTGCAGCCATGAAGCATGACCACCAGAGGCAAGGGCCTGCCCTCTGCATTCGGCGGAATGTAGAGTTTGTAGTCGCGCTGGCCGGACGCATGGCGGAACGAGCCCGCGACGAACACATCGTCCTTGCCGGCCGGGGCGGATGAGGGCGATGCGGATTCGGCCGGGCGGGCCGGAGCCTGTCCGCCGGGGGCGGCGGGCTGCCGGATCTCGCGGGCATCGACATCGATGACGTCGGAATCGTCCTGCCGGGCGCCGGCGGGCGAAAGTCCTCGGCGCAGGGCGGCCTGGATGGCGGCGGTCGCGTCGGCCAACTGGCCGGTTCGGGCGAGTCGGGTCGCCTGGCTCATGAACTGCTGGAATCTCGGGTGCATGGTGTGCCTTTTTGCGACAGGTGGGAAAGTCAGCGAATGCGCTGACGCAGTGCAGCCTTGACGGCGGGGCTGGCATGCAGGGCGCCCAGTACCGTCAGGGATTCGATCGTGGCGAGCGCGAGCTCGGGGGTGACATCGGGTGCGATCGTCGCCAGCCCCAGAACGCGGACCTGCAGCATCTCGCCGGCCGCCTGCACCGCGAGCAGATCCTCGGTGCCGTAGTGCTGGATGCCCAGCACCAGCGTCTTGCGGCTGACCACCTGGCGAACCACCTCGCCATGCGTGGCCAGTTGATTGCGAATGGCGGTGCGGATGAGATCGGTGCGGTTGGCATAGAAACCCTCCTGCACCAGCAGATCGATCTGGCCCAGGTCGACAAAACCGAGGTTGATGGTGATCTTTTCGTCGGCAGGCTTGGGGACGGCAGCAAGGTGGGGTGTGCGAGCAGGCATGGACGCATCTTAAACCATCCAAGTGGATGGTGCATGGCTGTTTCATTTCGATAGATTTGACGCGGCCCGATGGCATGCAAACAACGGGTTGCAGCCGATCGACTCGGGGTAATCGCTGGGCGGCCCTCGCGGCTCTCGACTTCGAGGGCCCTATCGGACAGACTCCGGCCAACGACAAAAGATATCCGACCGAGTTGCAGGCTGGGGCCGAGCGGTTATCGCCCCATGCAGCCCTATCCCCACGTGCCATGCCGACTCTCCGTGTTCAAGTCCTGCTGCTGATCCTGCCGCTGGCCATCTTCCTGCTGGGCCTGTACCTGACGCATGCAGGGCGGCTCCACCGTGCCAACCGGCCGCTGCTGTGGATCGGCCCCGGCTATGTGCTCGTCTCGGTCGCGATGGTGCTCCAGATCGTGGTCGACAGCAGGCTGTTTCCGTCCGTGGGGCTGTGGGTGGCGGCGTTGTGCTTCGCGGCCTGCCATGGCCTCTGCGTGGGCATGACCCACCGGTATGGCGGAACCATCAACCACTGGATCAGTGTCCCGATCGCGTTCTCGATGATGGCCCTGGTGGCCGAGTACGCATGGGTCGAGAACGATTTCGGCAAACAGAACCTGTTTCTCAGCTTCGCCATCACGGCTTTCCTGATCATGCCGGTCAAGCCTGTCGCCGTGTCTGCCAGCCGCTCAGGTCGTCTCGACAACCTGTTGCGGGGCCTTTATCTTTTGCTGGTGGCCTGGTCGATGCTGCGCACGGCGGCCATGTCGTGGGTGGAGCTCACCGTGCCCGACGTCCAGATGATGAACACGCCGCTCTGGATATCGGTCACGCTGGCGGGCATGGCGATCGCATTCGCGCTGGCGCTGGTGATCGCCCTGGCTTCGGCAGAGGAAAACGCCCGGCTATCGGTGTCCGCGGTGCGGAACCGCACGCGCATCCGGGTTCGCGCGGATGAATGAACGGGGCAGGGCGGGCCGTCAGCCCACCCGGATGACACCCATGCTCACATGACCGCGCCCAGTTGCCAGGGCAGAAATTCGTTGTCGCCCAGGCCATGTCTTTCGCTCTGGCTCTGGCGGCCCGATGCCGTATCGATCATCAACTGAAGAATGGCCTCGCCCGCTTCGGCGAGGGTCATGCGGCCGTCCACGATGCCGCCGCAGTCGAAATCCATGTCGAGGCTCATGCGTTCGAACAATGCACTGTTGCTGGCCAGCTTGAGCGAAGGCGTGGGCTTGCAGCCATAGGTCGATCCTCTGCCGGTCGTGAAGCAGATGAGGTTGGCGCCGCCCGCGACCTGGCCGGTCGCCGACACCGGGTCGTAGCCGGGCGTGTCCATGAAGACCAGGCCGGGCGTGGCCACGGGCTCGGCGTATTCGAGCACGTCCATCAACCCGGTGGAGCCTGCCTTGGCCACGGCGCCCAGCGACTTCTCGAGAATGGTCGTGATGCCGCCCGCCTTGTTGCCGGGCGACGGGTTGTTGTTGAGGTCGCCGCCATGCAGGGCTGCGTACTGCTCCCACCAGCGCAGTCGTTGCATCAAGCGGTCCGCCACCTGCGGCGTTGCCGCCCGGTTGGTCAGCAGGTGCTCCGCGCCGTAGATCTCGGGGGTTTCCGAAAGAATGGCGGTTCCGCCATGCCGGACCAGCAGGTCGACTGCCACGCCCAGTGCGGGATTGGCGCTGATGCCCGAGTACCCGTCCGAGCCGCCGCATTGCAGGCCCACGCTCAGGCGAGACAGGGGCACCGCCTCGCGGCGGCAGGCGTCGGCTTGTGCCAGCATGGCGTGCACGAGTGCCTTGCCCCGTTCGATGGTCTCGCGGGTGCCGCCTTCTTCCTGGATCGTCAGCGCGGCGAACATGCCGGGATCCCGCGCCGACAGCGTATCGACCAGCGGTGCGATCTGGTTGACCTCGCATCCCAAGCCGATCACCAGCACGCCCGCGAAATTGGGGTGATCGGCATAACCCCGGATCGTGCGCTGCAGCAGGGCGAGTCCTTCCCCATTTCCGCCCATGCCGCAACCCGTGCCATGGGTGATCGCCACGACACCGTCGACATGGGGAAACGCGGCAAGGACGGCATCGCCGAAATGGCCTGCGATGTGCCGGCAGACCGTGGCCGAGCAGTTGACGCTCGAGATCACGCCGATGTAATTGCGGGTGGCGACCCGGCCGTCGGATCGCACGATGCCCTGGAATGTCAGCGGGGCGGGGACAGGTTCCGTGGGCCGGTAGGCGTGGCCATAGGCCATGTCGTGCACCGAGTCCGCCATGTCCAGGTTGTGGACGTGCACGTGCTCGCCCGGCTCGATGGCACGGCTGGCCATGCCGATCGCCTGTCCGTACTTGAGCACCGTGTGGCCGCTGCCGATCGGCCGCAGGGCCAGCTTGTGGCCGGCTCCGATCGGCTGCTGCGTGGTGATCTGCAGGCCGCCGATATCGAGGGTCTCGCCGGCGTCCAGCGCCCGGCAGGCCACGGCCACGTTGTCTTCGGCATTCAGCAGCAGGGCGGCCGGGCCGCTCGGGGTATCAGTCTTGTTCGTCATGTGGGGTAGCCTGCTTGGATTCGACCGAGTGCGAGCCGCAGCCGGTCTTGAGCCAGGCCGGGAGCGACCTGTTCTGCGAGCGCGACAATCGGAGCCAGCCGGCGCTGTTTTTTCTGTTGATGGTTCTGGGCGATGTCGGCCAGGCGATGGGCGAGAAAGGGGTTCCTGAACCGCTCGCGCACGGAAACGAGATACGACAGGGCCAGCTCGGACTCGCCCCGTGCGGCGAACACCGGCAGGATCTCGTCCTGCCAGAGTGCCTCCAGTTCCGCGCCCAGGGCCGGGTCGTTCATGGCCTGCAGCACGGTTTCCTGCGCCGGCCGGCCATCGGCCAGCCAGCGTTCGGCCAGAAAGGTGTGAGCGGCATTGAGCAGGAACAGCTTCAGTCGCTCGTGCAGGTCCAGGTTCTGCGTCAGCACGATGGCAGGGTGCCTGCACGGCAGGACCAGACCGGGCTGGGTCTCCACCGCCCACAGGGCATAGGGCTCGGCCACGGCACCGACGGGCTCGATGGCTTCCGAGACGATGCGGTCCACCAGCGAATTCGCCCAGACGCAGTGGCGCTCGAGCCAGCTCACGAATTCGGGTTCGGTCCGCCACTCGGCGGCGAGGCCGGCCACCGTGTCCCGGAGCACCTCGCCATTGCGCTCGATCAGCTCGCAGGGCAGCAGCGTCAGCGGGGCCGACGGGCAGCGACGCCAGCGTCCATGCAGCAGCACCAGCAGCTTGGCCGGAAAGCTCGTCGGTGCCGCAGCGTCGTGCAAGAGCGACGAGGCGTTGTCGCCGTCATGCAGCAGGTAGCCCCGATCGGCCGTGTTCGAGACGACGACCTTCAGGACCGCGTCGCCGAACAGGTCGCGCAGCGCCGGCCAGTCTTCCGACGCGCCGAGCGCCCGCTCAATGGATGTCGACCGTATCGTCCGGTCCACGACCTGCCCGTCTTCGAGTCCGCGGATGCGCACGGGGTAGCCTTCACCGCTCGCCAGGGCCTGCACCCGGGTCCGGCTGGCCGGGCTTCCGGTGCTCTGGACGATCGTGATGCCGCCCAGAGCCTGCCCGCCGTCGCCGGCGGCCAGAGCCTCGGAGATGAAGAGATCGACGTGGGCCAGCAGGAACCGGCTGGTGCCGAACTGCAGGATCGGAGTGGTCATGGCAAGGATCCTCAGATTTCCACGATGGCTTTGACAACGCCTTGCGCGGGGTCCAGCAGCGACGGGAATTTCTCCGGCAGCTCGGTGAACTTCAAGCGGTGGGTGTTGAGGGCGTCCGTCGGCACCCGGCCTGCGCGCATGGCCTGGAGCACGGTTTCAAAGTCCTCGGTGGTCGCATTGCGGCTGCCCAGCAAGGTTGTTTCCCGCTTGTGAAATTCGGGGTCGGAAAACGTGATGTTGTCCCGCACGATGGAGATCAGCACGTATTGACCGGCATGGGCGACGAAACCGAAGCCGCGTTCGATCGCCTTGGCATTGCCGGTGGCATCGAACACCACATCGAAGAATTCGCCGTCGGTCTGTGCCGACAGCGCCTGCACGTCGTCGGGGCCGATCGCCACGCTGCGGGCGATGCCGAGTTCACGTTCGCAGAACGCCAGGCGGTCGGCACGCGTGTCGAGCGCCGTCACCGATGCGCCTCGCAACTGGGCAAAGATCATGGCGGCCATGCCGATGGGCCCGGCTCCGACCACCAGCACCCGCTGTCCGGCCTGTACATCGGCGCGCCGTATCGCATGCGCGCCGATGGCCAGGAACTCGACCATCGCGGCCTGGTCGAGCGTCACGCCTTCGGCCTTGTGCACATAGGCTTCCGGCAGCGCCAGGTATTCGGCCAGCGCACCGTCGCGGTGGACGCCCAGGACCTGGAGCGAGACGCAGCAGTTGGTCTTGCCCTGACGGCAGGCGACGCAGTGGCCGCAGGCGATGTAAGGCATGACGTAGACCACGTCGCCGGCGGTCAGCCTGCTGCCGGCGGGGGACCACTCCACCACGGCGGCGATCTCGTGCCCCATGACCCTCGGGTACTGGAGATACGGCTGATTGCCGGAGAAGATGTGCAGATCCGTCCCGCAGACGCCCACCCGGCGAACGCGCAGCAGCACTTCGCCCGGGCCCGGCACGGGGCGTTCGCGTTGCTCGAGACTGAGGTTGCCCGGGGTGACACAGGACACGGTCAGCATGTTCGTACTCATTGAAATGGCTCCAAAACGGCGGTGGCTTGCAGTCGGGTGATCAACTGCCGTGGTATTTCTTGTAGATCGCGGTCAACTTGCCGTTCTGGGTGTTCTCCGTGACCCAGGCATCGAGCCAGGCCTTGAGCTCCGGCTCGTTCTTGCGCAACCCGATGCCCAGCGGCACGGTCTGCATCACGAACTGGGTCACCAGATCCTTTTGCGGCGACTTGGCCAGCACGGCGCTGACGATGGCCGGCGAGGTGGCGAGGATGTCCGCCTGACCGCTGACGGCGGCCGTCACCAGCGTCGCGTCGTCGTCGTAGCGAACGATCTGTGCCCCGTTGGCGCCCGTGGTCACGACCTTGTCGTTGTTCGAGCCGCGTGTGGTGGCGACGCGTTTTCCCTTGAGGTCGTCGAAGCTCTTGATGACCACCGATTTGGGGGCTGCCACCACGGCCAGGATCTGCGCGTAGGGCACCGAGAAATCGACGATCTTTTCGCGCTCGGGGGTCATCGAAAGCGAAGCCACCACGATGTCCGCCTTGCCGGTCTGCAGGAAGGGAATGCGATTGGGGCTGGTGGTCTGAACGATGTCGAGCTGGACCCCCAGGTCCTGAGCCAGCAGTTGCGCGGTTTCCACGTCCGAGCCCACCGGCTTGAGCGCACTGTCGACGAATCCGTAGGGCGGCGAGCCGGTGTCGAGGGCAATCCTGATCTTGCCTGCGGCCTTGATGTCCTTGAGCAGATCGGCATGTGCGGCCGTGGTGACGAGCAGACAGCACAGGGCGGTGCTCCAGCCCAGCGCGCGCATGAGGTGGGAAAGGCGGTTCATGGTTGTCTCCTGTTTCAGGTTATCGAAGTGATGCAAAGGGGGCGATCAAAGGCCGTTGCCGATGAAGTCGCGCAGTTCGGCGGTCGCCGGGTTGTCGAGCAGACTGGACGGACCGTGTTCCCAGACCCGGCCCTGGTGCATGAAGATCACCTCGTCGGCCACGCGGCGGGCGAAGGCCATCTCGTGGGTGACCAGAATCATGGTCATGCCGGCGGCGGCGAGGTTTTCCATCACCCTGAGCACCTCGCCGGTCAGTTGGGGGTCGAGCGCCGAGGTCACCTCGTCGAACAGCATCAGCTGGGGCTCCATGGCCAGCGAACGCGCGATGGCCACACGCTGCTGCTGACCGCCTGAAAGCTGCGAGGGGTAGCATGGACCCTTTTCCGACAGTCCCACCTGGGCCAGGACGTGGCGGGCCTTTTCCCGCGCATCCGAACGGCTCTGCCGCTTGACCAGGCGCGGCGCGAGCATGATGTTTTCTTCGGCGGTCAGGTGCGGGAACAGGTTGTAGCTCTGGAACACGATGCCGACATCGCGGCGCAACTGGTTCAGGTCCAGTCCCGGCGAGGCCAGCTCGTGTCCGCAGACGCGGATACGGCCGCTGTCTATCGTCTCGAGCCGGTCGATGCAGCGCAGAGCCGTGCTCTTGCCCGACCCGCTCTGGCCGATGATGGCGACGACCGATCCTTTCCTGACCGTGAACGAGACACCCTGCAGGACCTTGGCGACTCCAAAGCTCTTGCAGATGTTGTCGACTTCAACGATGGGCGACATGGAACTTCCTTTCGAGGCGGCGGCTGAAAACGGAGAGGGGATAACAAAGCGCGAAGTACATGGCGGCGACGATCATGAAGATCACGAACGGCTCGAAGGTCGAGTTGTTGATGATCTGGCCGGCGCGAGCCAGCTCGACGAAGCCGATGGCGGATGCCAGCGAGGTGTTCTTGACGATCTGCACCATGAAGCCCACCGTGGGCGGCGTGGCGATGCGGATGGCCCTGTCTCTTATACACATCTCCGAGCCCACGAGACAGGCAGAAATCTC
>ERZ1031720.90-NODE-90-length-11278-cov-10.000891_pt1 | contig 11278 bp, 11 predicted proteins | sample MGYA00518750_ERZ1031720 | MGnify/ENA primary metagenome ERZ1031720 (study PRJEB33718, sample SAMN03160008) | human skin metagenome | collected 2014-04-10 | study: EMG produced TPA metagenomics assembly of the PRJNA266117 data set (Human skin bacterial metagenome... | reverse complement strand
CTACACCTCTCTATTCGTCGGCAGCGTCAGATGTGTATAAGAGACAGATTCTAGAGCGTACTATCGACTTACAACCATCGGGAGTTGCGAGAAACGCCCCGATATGACACATATCCGCCGAGTTTGCAAATGAGCAAAGCGGATAAGAGCAGAAGAAAAACGATGAAGCAGCGGACCCACCGGCAACCGAACCGGTGGCACAGTTACTGCTTGGTGAAAACCAGATTGTCGATTGTCGAACAATCGAACAACATCACCGATCGTTTCACTCCGACGTTCCCATGGATCAACCCATCATTCGCATCAGCGGTCTGCACAAGCGGTTTGGCGACAACCACGTGTTGCGCGGCATCGACTTCGACGTCCAGGCCGGCGACCGTGTCGCCATCCTGGGCTCCAGCGGCTCGGGCAAGAGCACGCTTCTGCGTTGCCTCAACTTCATGGAAACGCCGAGCGAGGGCCAGATCGCGCTCAAGGGCAAGACCATCGGACGCCCGACCGACCGCGGCATGCGTTACACGCAGAACGAGCTGGCTGCCGTGCGGCAGCGCGTCGGCATGGTGTTCCAGCAATTCAATCTGTTCCCGCACATGACGGCGCTGCAGAACGTCATGGAAGGCCTGACCACCGTGCTGGGCATCGAGGCCCGCACGGCGCGCGACCGCGCCATGGCCGAACTCGGCAAGGTGGGCCTGGAGAGCAAGGCCGACGCCTATCCGGCCCAGCTCTCGGGCGGGCAGCAGCAGCGTGTCGCCATTGCCCGCGCGCTGGCCATGGATCCCGAGGTGCTGCTGTTCGACGAGCCCACCTCGTCGCTCGACCCCGAGCTGGTGGGCGAAGTGCTCAACGTGATCAAGGACCTGGCGCAGGACGGCCGGACCATGCTGCTGGTCACGCACGAACTGGGCTTTGCCTATCACTACGCCAACAAGGTGCTGTTCCTGGCCGACGGCCAGCTCTACGAGACGGGCACGCCCGACGAGGTGCTCAAGCACCCGAAGAAGGAACGCACCCAGCGTTTCCTCGAAAAATTCACCGCCTTCAGTTTCTGACCCCCATTGGCCTGAACCATCATGCAATTCTCCGCCCAAGCATCGAAAACCAGCTCGCAGGCCTACCAGGCCGACGACCGCAACGAGCATGTCCTGGTCCATGTCAACGGCGAGTTCGTGCCGCGTTCGCAGGCGCGTGTCTCGGTGTTCGACGCGGGTTACGTCTGCGGCGACGGCGTGTGGGAAGGCGTGCGCCTCGTCAACGGACGCATCGTGTCGTTCGACGCCCACATCGACCGCCTGCTCGAAGGCGCCCGCTCGATCGTGCTGGACATCGGCCTCGACCGGCAGCAGCTCAAGGACGTGATCACCGAGACCTTCCGGGTCAACGGCATGCACGACGGTGCCCACGCACGCCTGATGGTCACGCGGGGCATCAAGAAGACGCCCAACCAGGATCCGCGCTTCATCATCGGCAAGGCCACCATCGTCTGCGTGGCCGAGCACAAGGTCGTCGATCCGGAAAGCAAGAAGACCGGCGGCCTGAAACTGCACACATCGGCCATCCGCTGCAGCGCGCCGGACGTCTTCGACCTGCACCTCAACTCGCACAGCCGGTTGAACCTCATCCAGGCCCTGATCCAGGCGATCAACGCCGGCGCCGACGAGGCGCTGATGCTGGATCCGAACGGCTTTGTCTCGAGCTGCAACTCGACCAATTTCTTCATCGTGCGCAAGGGCGAGCTGTGGACCTCGTCCGGCCGCTACTGCTTCAACGGCATCACACGGGCCACCGTGGTGCGGCTGGCCCGCGAAGCCGGCATTGCCGTGCGCGAGGACGACTTCACGCTGGCCCAGGTGTACACGGCCGACGAAGCCTTCGTCACCGGCACTCTGGGCGGTATCACCCCGGTGTCGACCGTCGACGGCCGCACCCTGCCGACCCAGGGCATGGGCACGCTGACCCAGCGCCTGGCAGCCCTGTACCAAGACTACATCACCGCGCCACAGGCCGCGTCTTTTTCTGCCTGATTCCAAGACCGTTCGACTCGATCCGGAGATCCTCATCATGACCTTGCTTTCCCGTTTCGCGGCCACGGGCCGTGCACTCCTCGCCGGCGCCGTGTGCCTGGGAGCCCTGGCCTCGTCACCCGCCCAGGCCCAGACCCTGCAAAAGGTCAAGCAGACCGGAGAGTTCCGGATCGGCGTGGCCGCCGGCGACCCCTGGTACTACCGCGATCCGGCCACGGGCCAATGGAGCGGCGTCGGCGTGCTGATCGGTCAGCAGATCGCCCAGAACATCGGCGTCAAGATGGTGCCCGTGGAAACGACATGGGCCAACAGCGTGGCCGCCCTGCAGTCCGGCCAGATCGACGTGATGTTTGTGCTCGACGCCACCGAGGAACGCAAACGCGCCATCGACTTCCCGGCGAATCCGCTGCTGTGGTACGCCCAGGGCATCCTGGCCAAGGACGGCCTGGTGGCCAAGAACTGGGCCGACCTCGACAAGCCGGACATCCGCATCGGCGTCGCCCTCGGAACGGCTTCGGATCGCGACGTGACCAAACGCCTGCCGAACGCCAAGATCGAACGTTTTACCAACACCGACGAGACCGTGGCGGCATTCAATGCCGGCCGTGTGGACGCCGTCGTTTTCTACCACGCGGTGCTCACCATCGCCTATTCCAAGATCCGCAAGGGTTCGGTGCAGATCCCGCAGCCCACGGTCGCCATCGCCACCAGCGCCGGCATCCGCAAGGAACAGGACACCGGTTTTCGCGACATGCTCGACGCCCAGTTCAAACAGCTGTACGAGTCCGGCAAGACCCAGGCCCTGTACGGCCAATACCTTCGCACCAAAGGCCTCGATCCAGACAAGCTGCCGGGCGTGACCAAGGAATCCCTGGAAAAGTAACGCGCACAGCGCAAGCAGGCCAGCCATGAACTACGACTGGGACTTCGCTGCAGTCTGGGCCTACCGGCAGATGTTTCTGGACGGTGCGCTCGGTACGCTGCGGATTGCGGTGGTCGCCATCCTGGCGGGCATCCTGATCGGGGCCGTGCTGGCCACGATGCGGTTATCCAAGGTGCGGTGGCTGGCGTACCCGGCGCTGTGGTGGACCGAGTTCTACCGCAACACACCGCCGCTGGTCCACTTCTTCTGGGCCTTCTACGCCCTGCCCGTCGTGCTGGGCGTGAGCCTCGAGCCCTACGCCGCCGCCATCATCGCCCTGTCGACGCAATCCGGCGCGTTCTATGCCGAAGTGTTCCGCGGCGGCGTGACCTCGGTCGAACGCGGGCAGTGGGAGGGCGCACGCGCCATCGGCATGAAGCCGGTCGCGGTCCTGCGGCGCATCGTCCTGCCGCAGGCCCTGCAGCGCATGCTCGCGCCGTTCATGGAGCGCTCGTTCGAGCTGATCAAGACCACGGCACTGGCCTCGACGCTCGCCTACTCCGACCTGATCTACCAGGCCATGCAGGTCAACTCCATCACCTTCCGGCCGCTGGAGGTCTACACCTTCGTGGCTGCGATCTTCTTCGTCACGCTGCTGACCCTGAGCCTGTGCGCGCACGCCGTGGAGAAACGTTTCTCCCTGCCGCGGCACGCCATCCGCTAACCGAGGCGCCTCATGGACTTTTCCTGGGATTTTTCCGCCGTCCTGCAAAACTATCCGGCCCTGCTCAAAGGCGTCGGCATGACCGCCCTGCTCTGGGCCATCGCTTTTCCCGTTTCGATGGCACTGGGCCTGGCCCTGTCGCTGGCCACCGGCTCGAGAAACAGAATCGCCGTCGGCGCTGGCCGCTGCTATGTCGAGGTGTTCCGCAACACCCCGGTGCTGATCCAGCTGATCTGGTTCTTCTACGCCTTCCCCATCCTCACCGGCCAGCAGCTCAGCCCGGTGATGGCGGCCCTGTGCGGCCTGATCCTGAATGCATCGGCCTACTGCTCTGAAATCTTCCGCGGCGGCATCGCCTCGTTGCCCAGCGGCCAGTGGGAAGGCGGGCGTGCGCTCGGCATGAGCCGCATTCAACTGATGCGCCGCATCGTCGTTCCCCAGGTGCTGGCCCGCATGCTGCCGGCCTTCACCAACCGGGGCATCGAACTGGCCAAGAACACCTCGATCGCCTCGGTCATCGCCGTGCAGGAACTCATGTACCAGGGCCGTGCCCTGTCGGCGGCGTTCTACCGGCCGCTCGAGATTCTGACGGCGGTCGGCATCATCTATTTCCTGCTGATCTACCCCGGTTCCTACCTCGCATCGCGGCTCGAAAAACGATACGCCCTGCGGACCTGAACGCGGCACCGCCCTGTGATAATCGCCGCCACACCATGAGCAGTCTTCCCAAACTCGCCCCAGTTCCCAACCTGACGCGCCGCGACCATGTCGCCGAAGCCCTGCGCCGCGCGATTCTTTCCGGATTGATCGCACCGGGCACACAACTGGTCGAAAGCCGGCTGGCCTCCGAGCTGGCGGTCAGCCGCGGACTGCTGCGGGAAGCCATCCGCGAGCTGATCGAAAGCGGCCTCGCCGTCAATCGCCCCTACGCCGGCACCTATGTCACGGAAGTGAACGCCGCCGTGCTGAAGGACGTCTACGAGATCCGCCGCATGCTGGAAGCCCAGGCCTACAGCCGGATCTGGCCCAACCGCCACGCGGCCTTCCGCGACGAACTCCAGAACCGTTTCGATCTGATGATCGATGCCGTCTCCAGCGGCAATCTGGCCGAGCAGATCCGCACCGAGGCGCATTTCCACGGCCTGGTCTTCGAGACCTGCGGCAACCATCTGATGCCGGCGTTCTGGCAGCAGATGACCCAGAAAATCCAGCTCGGCTTTGCCATCTGCCAGATCGCGCATGCACCGAAAGTCGATTTCGAGGCCAACCATCGGCGCTTTCTCGAGTGTGCCCTGGGCGACAGTCTCGACGACATGCTGGCCGAACTGAACACCCACCTCGACCGGGGCCTGGCGACGATCCAGTTCGAAAGCGGCTTGCCAACCGCCACGCCTCGATAGCAAGATGGCAGCGCGTGTTCAGGGTGAATCCGCAGGACTTGCCAAGGAGAACATCGGTGCACGAAAAACGAGTCGAAACCGGAAGCGGCCTACTCCACTCCGCGGCCTGGATGCCCGGCACCCCGCCCACTGCACGCCGTGCACCCATCGTGCTGTTTCACGACTCGCTGGGCAGCGTCGTGTTGTGGCGAGATTTTCCCGGCCGCCTGGCCCAGGCGACCGGCCGGCAGGTCGTGGCTTATGACCGACTGGGTTTCGGCCAATCCGCCCCGTCCCGAGCCCAGCTCGAACGCGGCTTCATCGCCGGCGAAACCGCGCACTTCGATGCCGTCCGCACAGCCTGGAACATCGATGCCTTCATCGCCTTCGGCCACAGCGTCGGCGGCGGCATGGCCGTCGAATGCGCAGCGGCTTTCGGTCTCGATTGTGTCGGGCTGATCACGGAATCGGCACAAGCCTTTGTCGAAGACCGGACGATCAAGGGCATCGAAGCCGCCCGAATCGCCTTCGCCGACGAGAGCCAGATGCAGCGACTGGCCCGCTACCACGGCGACAAGGCCCCATGGGTCGTCAGCGCCTGGATCGACACGTGGCTCGCCCCCGTTTTCAGGGATTGGTCGCTGGCCCAGACCTTGCCGCACGTGCACTGCCCGGTGCTGGCGATTCACGGCGACCACGACGCGTATGGATCCGCACGCCACCCCGAAACGATCGTCTCGCTGAGCCGGGGAGAACCGCGCCGGCTGGCGCTGCTCGCAGGCTGCGGGCATGTGCCACATCGAGAGCAGGCGGACGTCGTGCTGGCGATGGTGCAAGACTTTGTCGGTTCCATCGCGGCGTAGTGCCTTCGGGCGAGACCCTTGCAGCGATGCATCGGGTCGACCCGGAAACCTCAGTAGTTCTTGGACTGCACGCTCCATCCCGTCTTCTGGCACAGACCGCAATTCGTTCCCAAAAAGAACTCGCTCTCCGGCGTGCGACCATTGAGTGTCCAGTCAAACCAGCGCACCAGCGATTCGACGGATTCGGTGGTGATGGTGTAGTCCACCGTCGAGCCGGTCGCCACGGCCGGATCGCTGTCGCTGATCGTGTAGCGCAGGCCGGCCCAGAGTCCCGAATGGCCGCCCTGGGGATTTTCCGCCAGCACGGTCTTGACTTTGGATGCGTCGTAGTTGGTGTGCGTCTGCTTGTATGCCACATCCGAAGCACCGCCGCCCATGAACAAGGTGGGGGCCACCAGATTCGCGACATTCTCGACCGAGTAGCCGCCTTGACTGATGCTGGTCGCGGAGCCTTTGTCGAAGAATCCGGTGTTCAGCGCACCGATGGATTTGACGCGGCTGTCGGCGCCTGCAACCAGCGCCTCGAGACCGCCGCATGAGGTACCGAACACACCCAACTTGGTGGGATCCGCCAGCTCGTAACCCGCCTGACGATTGATCTGGCTGGTCGCCCACTCGATCGATGCGGCCATGCGCGACGGCGTGACGGTATTGCTTTCCTTGACGACCACCTGCTCTGCGGCGCCGAATGCCACCACGATGTAGCCGCGCGCCGCAATGGCGCCGAGCACATCCCAGTATTGATGATTGCTTGATTTGCAGGCGCCATTTCCCCACAGCAGGATAGGCACGCTGCCCCCCACCTTGCTGAGATCTGCGGGGCGGTAGACCGTATAGCCGGCCAGGCCGGGAGCCGCTTCGCGGGTGGTCGACAGGAACTTGCCCATGGCGGGATCGGGGAAGGATGCGGCAATCGCATCGCCATCTCCCCCGCCGCACGCAGCGACAAAAGCAGCGGAGGCAAGAACGGCCGACACGGCAGTCAAGAGAGGTTTGGAGGACTTCATGTTTTGTCTCTGTGGTTTTTAGATGGTGCCCGTGAAATGTACGAAACGTTACGTCACCCCTCTATCGGGTAACCACTGCTGCACCGCTTTAGCCTGCGCAAGCGCCGTTTTTCGAGGCGATCGCCTACACGCGCCAGACCGCTGCACATGCGGTTTGCGTGGCCGCGTGACGCCCGGTGCGGGCCCGTCACAAGCCCCTTCCGCGCACCGCCCGCCGCACGCACCCAGTAGGTGTTTTCACCAAAAACGAAAACCTTTCCACCCGCATAGGATCGCCCATGAACGAAATGGTTAGTTGACTTGCATGCGTGTCGACGGCCAGTTCCGACGGTGGAAATCCTTTTATCAACGAACTAAAAATTAGAGGCAAACATGGCGGAAAAACGCAATGGCGAAGTCGAATCGACCCAGGGTCTGGTGACTGCAGAAAAAGGCGGACTGGTGCCCGGAAAACTACAGCGCCGGGATTTCGGCAAGCTTCTGGGCGTACACACCTTGCTGTTGTCCACCCTGTCGCTGGCAGCCTGCGGCGGCAGCGGCGGTGACGACAACCCATCGACCGACCCGACCAATCCCACCAACCCCACCGATCCGACCAACCCGACGAATCCGACCGAACCCAAGGTCTACCCCGTCGCCACACCCATCACCGACACCGAAGCGCAACCCGCCACCATCGGCAGCTATCAGCGCAAGAACGGCTACTTCACCTGGTCTGTCACCTCGCTCGGCGTGAACCGCGAGATCGAGGTCTATATCCCCAAGGGCGCACGTCAGCGCGAATTCTGGATCGGCATCACGCTGCCGGCGGGCGTGACCAGCAACGAGTTCCTCGGCGATGCCGGCTGGTTCGATATCGCGGATGACAGCCTGGCGTGCCTGCTGATCATGAAGCCGGACAGCAGCGGCAAATGGGGCGACGTGAAGACCGAGCTGGACTATGTCACCGCCGCCATGGCCACCCTGGTGAGCAGCGGCGCGCATTACTCGGCATTCACCTACCACTATGTGGTGGGCTACGGCGCGGGTGCGGCCCCCCTGCAGCTCTATGCGGCCAACAACCCGCTGTCGATGATCAGCCAGGTCTATCTGGAAGCCACGGCGGACGGCAGCTACAACGCCCTGCTCACGGCCGCCGGCAACACGCAGGTCGGCGCGACCCGTCAGCCGAACCACATGGATTTCACCGGCTACCTGGACATCAACAACAACCCGGTGACCCAGCAGCGCACCTTTGCGGCCCAGTACTACCGGGACATTCCCATTCCGACCTGGTTCGTGGGCAACACCTCGGCCTCGCTGCTCTCTTACTGGGCAGGGGTCAACGACTCGGGCTTTCTGTCCGTCACCGACGATGCGTATGGGCAGATCTACTGGCAAGAGAAACAGATCTCGAATGCGCTCGCCACGGCCGATACCGACGTCTTGGCCCAGACCGCGACCTTCACGGGCAGCGTGGCGCTGAACGACCCGGCGATCACCCAGAACGTCTATCGTTTCTTGAGCCAGTACAGCGGTTATGACAACAACACCGTCTATGGCCACTACATCACCCAGCGCCTGGATTACGAAAAAGCCGTCTCGACCGGCAACATGGTTTTCAAGAACCATGCGTGGAGCGGCAGCACCACCCAGCAGACCTACATCGTCTACATCCCCGACAGCGTCAAGAAAAACTACAGCCTGAACAAACCCGCGCCGGTCTTGTTTGCCACCCACGGCGCGGGCCAGACGGCCTTTGTGTTTTTCGAAGCCACCGACATCAAGGCCGCGGCAGAAAAGCATGGCTTCATTGCCGTGACCTACGACACGACCACCACACCCTACCTCACGGATCTGGTCGGACTGGTCAAGCAGGACTGCCTGAGCCTGGGCGTGGCCGCCGACCCGAGCCGCCTGTATGTGTACGGCCACTCGGCGGGCGGCGGCGCGACCACCGGTTTTGCCCGGGACGCGACCTTGGTCGCGACCTTTGCCGCCTTCGGCATTACGTCGGGGACGTGGGTGAACCCGGCTGCAGGCGCATCCACCAAGCTGATTCCGGTCTATGCCATCTACGGCGAATACGACTACTGGCCGATGAAGGTGGGCCCCCTGGCTGCCGGCGACTGGCGCGGTTCGCAGAACTCGCAATTCGCCTGGACCACCAACGTCCAGAACTACTGGCTCGACCGCTTGATCGGCAAGACCCTGAACGAGGAAATGGCCGCGCCCACCTATGCCTTGAAAGACGGCATCACGGCCAGCCTCATTCCCCAGAACACCTCCATCAACCTGCTGCTCAAGCCCACCGAAACCAGCAATCGCTACAAGACCTACACCTGGACCCGCAACGGCCTGCCCCTGTTCGTCTGGGGCCAATGCTACGGACGCGGCCACAACATGATTCCGGGCGACCTGAACAAGCTGTGGGAAGAGTGGTTCAGCAAATGGCAAAAAGGCAGCCAAGCCGACACCCTGCTCTACTGGCCGAATGGCGTCGGCGTGGGTCAATCGGTGGTGCTGGCACAGGCTTCACCGGTCCCGGTATAAACACCGGGGTCGAGCCGGACGACAAAAGCGCGGGCCCGTTTCTCTGCCCCCTTTGCTGAATGTCCGATTTGATGGGGCATGGCTCGCGATGCCCGGCCAAGCTCACCCGAGCTTGGCCGGCAACGCTCAACCGGGATAACGCTGCATGCGTTTTTCTTCCCGCAGCATGAACAGGTAAAGGCTTTCGACCTTCTCTCGTGCCCACGGCGTCTTGCGCAAGAACTTGAGGCTGGAGTTGACGCTCGGGTCATGCGAAAAACAGCGCACCGGGATCCGAACCGCGAGATCGGCCCACCCATAACGGGCCTCCAGTGCCCGAACGATGGCTTCGAGCGTCACGCCGTGGAGCGGGTTTTGCGGCTGGGGGATGGAGGGCGGATTTTCTTGCATGCGGTATTTTGCCCGGTGATGGCGGGCGTGGCCTGGATGGGGCGATGCAATTCCGGACGATCAGTCGTCCTTCCTGAACTCCTCGAAGACCTGCCCATGATCGCCAGCGTACGGCTTGGCCGCCTTGTAGCCATCGGATGAGCCGAACTGGGTCGAGTACGCGCCAGCCCGATGGACGACACCGTTCAAATAGCGGGGTTTGTATTCACCTTCAATGAGTTCGACTCGCACATATTGACCAGAAATATCTTTGACCCGCCATTTAGTGCCCTCGAGGTCTTCCCGCGGCCCCAACACGACCTCTTTCCTGGCTGGGTCGTAGCGACGATAGGGAACAATCACGTCGCCAACCACGAAGGTCGGCTCGACCTTTTGCCGCTTCATTTCGGCTTCGACTTTTGATGCCCTGCTCTCAGGGCATCTGGCCAGATTTTCCGGCAACGATCCATCGGAAAAAGCAATCGGGGGGAAAAGCGAGAGATACTTCGAGCTCGAAGCAACGGGAACGATTCCGGCGATCCCTGCGCCACCCGTCTCCTGTATCACGGCCAGACGGCCCGTTGGATCGGTAAAGAGTCTGATCTTGCTCCAGGTGCAGCCGAGTCCGGGACTGTCACCCCCCGCGCATCGCGACGAGGTCTTGATGTCCAGCGTGCCATCGCTTTCCACCTGATAATCCACACCCCTCACGTAATGACGAGAGTCGACGACTTTCAGATTCTTATCCAAATATTCCGTTGAAAACTCGTTTTCGGACAAGGGTTTGAATCTGACCAAAGCGACCTGTTGCGCCGTCCAGAATCCCAGAAGATGGGACAACACCTGCCCTCCCCGATAGACGCTGTCGTTCGTGGCATAACTGGCGTGCTGGCAGAAATAGGAAGTCTCGCTACCGAGCACGCTGCCTGCGGCCTTCGTTCTTGAAATGCTCTGATCGGTGTAGGTTGAGCATCCGCCAATCAACAATGCAGACAGGGCGCAGGCCATTTTTCTCAACATGATCATTGGGTTCAGCGGGTGTGAAACAGACTGGGTTGATACAGCGACAGCGCTGTCGGCTGTAACGAGTCTCGCGGATGCGTTGAATCCTTGTCTGAAACTCAGCGACAGTCCGCTTCTGGCGAAATGCAGACATCGTAGCAATGTCGGCCCCAAACCAACCCATCCGAGCCCACGCCGGCTTCGGCTGAAGAATCGTTCGGACCTGACTCCACATCGCCTCTGTTGCCCGCCGCCCCAGCCCATGCCACAATCCGCGCATCCCGAAAGGGAGGGTGCTTGAAAACACCTCATGCCAAGCGGTACCCCCTCCCCGTAAGCGAGGCTCGTCAAGGAGCCGCACATGACGCAATCCGTCACCACCCTGGCCAGCCGCCGCGCTGCGCCGTTCACACCCCCACTGGGCCGCCCCCTCCCCTCCTGTCAACGGCACATCTGCGCCCACGACGGTGCCACGCCCTGTCTCTTATACACATCTCCGAGCCCACGAGACAGGCA
>ERZ1031720.89-NODE-89-length-11304-cov-6.911637_pt1 | contig 11304 bp, 12 predicted proteins | sample MGYA00518750_ERZ1031720 | MGnify/ENA primary metagenome ERZ1031720 (study PRJEB33718, sample SAMN03160008) | human skin metagenome | collected 2014-04-10 | study: EMG produced TPA metagenomics assembly of the PRJNA266117 data set (Human skin bacterial metagenome and... | reverse complement strand
ATTTCTGCCTGTCTCGTGGGCTCGGAGATGTGTATAAGAGACAGGTCATGCAGCCGGTCCCAGGGGGTCGAGTTGCCCGAATTCCCTACCTCTTACCTGAAAGTCTTCCATGTCCGAAGTCAACCAAGATCCCGTGTTCCAGATCCAGCGCGTCTACCTCAAGGATCTGTCGCTCGAGCAGCCCAACTCGCCCCAGATCCTGCTCGAGCAGCAACAGCCTTCGGTCGACATCCAGCTGGCCGTGGCCGCCGAACCGGTTGCCGACGGCATCTACGAAGTGGCCGTGACCGCCACCGTGCAGACCAAGATCGACGACCGCACGGTGTTCCTGGTCGAGGCCAAGCAAGCCGGCATCTTCGAAATCCGCAACCTGCCCGACGAGCAGCTCGGCCCGATCCTGAGCATCGCCTGCCCCCAGATCGTGTACCCCTACCTGCGTGCCAGCGTGGCCAACACCGTCACGCAAGCCGGCTTCCCGCCCGTGCACCTGGCGGAAATCAACTTCCAGGCCATGTACGAAGCCCAGCAGCAGCAAGCCGCTGCCGCCCCCACCGTCACGCAATAAACCCCGCTTGGCGCACGGCAGGTCTGGCCTCCGGGCCGGGTCTGCTCTAAGCTCAAGGGCCGGTCGCCGTCTCGACGACCGGCCCGTTCTTTTTTCGGGAACCCGTACCCGTTCGGTGCGCTCCACTCCAGAACCTGTTGTCTCTCTGCCCGACGCCGCATCATGAGTTCGTCCCCGCTGCCTCCGCTTCACATCCTCGTCCTCGGTTCAGGGGCCTGGGGTACCGCCCTGGCCATCAACATGCACATGGCCGGCGGGCACCGGGTCACGCTGTGGAGCCGGTCGGCCGAACAGGCCCAGGCCATGCAGGCCACGCATGAGAACGTCCGTTATCTGCCGGGCATCGCCCTGCCCCAGGGGCTGGCCATCGACAGCCGCGCGGTGACCGAACTGCCCGGTTATGCCGCAGGGTTCGATCTGGTGGTGATCGCCACGCCGATGTCGGCCCTGCGCGGCATGCTGACAGTGCTGGCAGAGACCGGCACACCGGTGGCTTGGCTGTGCAAGGGCTTCGAGCAGGCACGGGCCGCAGCGGCGGGACGGCATGCCGACTCCCAGCCCAACGGCCTGCTGGGCCACGAGATCCGGGCGCAGGTCTCTCCCTTCATGAAGGCCGGCGTGCTGAGCGGGCCGAGTTTTGCGCAGGAAGTCGCCAAGCTCCAGCCTTCGGCACTGGTGGCCGCCAGCCGCGACCCGGCCGTCAGCCAGTTGCTCGTGCGGGCCTGCCACAACGCCACCCTGCGGGTCTACGCCAGCGACGACCCGATCGGCGTGGAAGTCGGCGGCGCCGTCAAGAACGTGCTGGCCATTGCCGTCGGTCTCTGCGACGGGCTGGGACTGGGCCTGAACGCCCGTGCCGCGCTCATCACGCGCGGCTTGGCCGAGATGGCCCGGCTGGGCTTTGCACTGGGTGCGCAGACGGAAACCTTCATGGGCCTCTCGGGTCTGGGCGATCTGGTGTTGACCGCCACCGGCGACCTGTCGCGCAACCGCCGGGTGGGCATGCTGCTCGCCCAGGGCCAGACGCTGGAGCAATCGGTGCAGTCGCTGGGGCATGTGGCCGAAGGCGTGTATTCGGCACGCACCGTGCTGGCCCGTGCCGCGTCGCTCGACGTCGACATGCCCATCACGGCAGGGGTCGTCGAACTGCTCGATGGCCGCATCACACCGGCCCAGGCGGTCAGCGCACTGATGGAACGCGGCGCCACCACCGAGGTGCACCCGCCGTTGTGACCGGCCGTCGCGATCAGGAGTAGGGAACGGGGCGCAGCACCGCGCTGGCAACGCCGACCATCAGGGTCAGCACCACGGCCAGCACGATGAGCAGCACGCCCCACCACTGCCGCCGGCGCAGCACGCCCACGGTAAAGACGACCGCCAGGCCGTAGGCCGACCATGGCAGCCAAAGCGCCAGCCAGACCAGCAACAGGTTCACCGCCGTCCAGACTTCCTGGGCAGTCACGTTCATTCCGACTCCAACAACGATCCGGCCTTGCCACCAACGCCACGAGGCACCGATTGTGCCCGCGGCAGCGTGGTGCCGGCGCCACGAGGCGGCACCACGTGCAGACTTTTGCTGTATTTCCCGCGACCGCATGCGTTTGTAGAATGGCCCCGAGCCCCCGCCTCCTGCGCCGGCTTGGCTGTCTGGAGAGACTGGAACCCGTATGCCTTTGCGGTACATAGACCCTCAGGAACTGGGGGGCGCCCCTTCGGAGTCCGAGCGCTCGGCGCATCGCCAGGTACGCCTGCACATGCTGCTGGCCGTTCTGGCCATGGCCCTGGGCGTGGCCGGCGTCGCGATGGTGGTCTACGCCAGTTGAGCCGGCACGGTCGGTCTGCCGGCCCGCTCGGCCGACGAGACACGCCAAGGCCACGGCATAGACCGCCGGCACACCCCGCGTGGCCGGTTCATCCTCAACCCGCCAGCGACTCGTACACCAGCACGGCAGCCGCAAGATCTTCCACGGCGCTGCCGACGGCCTTGAAGACCGTGCGCGGCCGGGCTTCGCCGTCGGCTGCTGCAGGCGGGCGGACGCTGCCCCGGCACAGATCGGCCAAGGTGCCGGCGATGTCGCTCTCGCGCAGAGCACCGGCAGCCACCGCATTCAGGATATCGCCCGATTTCATGAGCGCCTCGGGTGTATCGACGTAGACATGCGCGCCGTCGAAGCAATCCGGGGCGGCCTCGGTCATCCGCGGTGTGAAAGAGCCGATGAGATCGAGATGGGAACCGGGCTTGAGCCAGTCGCGCCACACCAGCGGCTCGGTCGACAAGGTGGCGCAACTCACGATGTCGGACTGGGCGACCGCATCGGCCAGGTCGGCGCAGGCACTGGCCCGATGACCCTGTTGCTGCAATTGCCGGGCCAGACGATCGGCCTGCTCCGGCTTGCGGGTCCAGATTCGAACCTGCTCGATGGGCCGCACGGCCGCCATGGCCTGTGCCAGCAGGCCTGCAATGCGGCCACCGCCCACGATCAGCAGCGTACGGGCATCGTCCGCGGCCAGAAAACGGGCCCCCAGCGCAGCGGCCGCCGCCGTGCGCCAGGCGGTGATCACATCGCCGTCGAGCGTTGCCAGCGGCACGCCGGTGGTGGCGTCGAACAGGATGTAGGCCGCATGCAGGCCCGGCAGGCCCAGGGCCGCATTGCCGTCGAAGATGTTGATGACCTTCAGGCCGTAATAACCCTGATCGCTCCAGGCCGGCATGAGCAGCGACGTGCCGCTGGCCTGACCGCAGGTGACGGCATGCGTATGGCGCAGGGGCACGGTGGCCTCGCCGGCAAAGGCATCGGCCAGACCATCGATCAGCCGGGGAAAGCCGAGCGCGGCCTGGGTCTGTTCAGCGTTGAAATGCCGCATGGTGATCGAGCGATGAATGACGGGGTAGGCAGGCATTCCACCACAGAGCGCGCCCTGCCGCTGTCACGCGTGCAGTCTCGCCGGGCTGGGCTGCACCTCGGCGCATGAAGTCCTCGCGAACCCTTCTGCCGACCTGCCGCACGCCCCTCAATGCCCATGGCCGGTGTGATCGCCATCGTCGTCGATGTCGTCGTCATGCCGATGCACCTCGGGCGCTCGGATCGCCACCTTGACGTCGACGTTCCGGGTCTTGCCGGCAGGATCCATCACACGCAGGGTCAGCGGCACGGTCTGGCCGGCGACGAGCTCCTGCGTCAGTCCGAGCAGCACGATGTGATCACCGCCGGGCTTGAGCTGGACGGCTTCGCCGGCCGGCAGATCGAGCGCATCGACCGCACGCTCGCGCGACACATGTCCGGTGAGCGTGACCTCGTGCAGCCGAGCCACCTTGGCGCTGGGGGTGGATACGCCGACCAGCTTGCCTGCAGACGGCGACTGGAGATCGACGAAGACCCGGGCATTGGCTTGCGAAGGACCGGTGGTGCGGGCCCAGGCATTGCGGGCTTCGATGTGCGAGGAATCGCACCCTGCGGCGGCGAAGGCGCAGGCCGCGACCAGGCAGTAAGCCAGGCATCGTTGAATGTTCATGGGGTATCCCTTCGAGGAGCGAGTCGGACGGCCGCGATCACGCGCACTTCTTGAAAAGCGACGAGGCCGTGCTGGCCCGCGAGACCTCTTGCGCCGCCTCGAGCAGCGCAGGACCGAGGGCTTCCATCCGGGCCGCATTCAGCCTGACCGAAGGGCCTGCAATGGTGACCACACCGATCGCCCGGCCCTGGAAATCGAGAACCGGTGCCGCCATCGAACTCATGCCCGGGCCGAAGACGTCCACGATCATGCTGAAGCCCTGTTGCCTGGACGCCTTGACCAGGGTCATCACGCCTTTGATCGAGGTCGGGGCCTTCGGACCGAAATCTTCGGGTTTGCCCAGTCCCTTCTTGGCGACCAGCGTCATGGCCTCGTCGTCGCTCATGGTCGAGAGCCAGGCGATGCCCGCAGCGCTGCACGACAGCGCGACCGACAGGCCCATGTCCGGGTCGTAGCGCAGGCCGCGTGTCGCACCCTGCGCCTTGGCGACAAAGGTGAGGTCTTCGCCGTCGACCACGGCCAGGCGAACCAGATCGCCCGAGACCGACGCCAGGTTGTCGAGCAGAGGCTGTGCGACATCGACGATACCGGAGGCACTCAGAAACGACAGCCCGACGGAGACCAGCTTGATGGTGAGCACGTATTGGCCGTCCTGCGGGTTCTGCCGGACGTAACCGCACTTGATCAGCTCCGCGAGCAAACGATGGGAGGCGCTGAGCGGGATGTCCAACTCACTCGCCAACGTCGACAACGGACACCCCGAAGGGCGGGTCGACAACAGCTCCAAAGCCTGGAAGGCCCTTTCAAGCGCACTGCTCATCTGTATCTCTCTGTCTCTTTTTCTCTGTTGCGCGAGTGTAGCGACAAACATCGTTCAAATACTAGGAAGGGATTTCCATTAGGAAATGTTTTCCATTTCAACTTAGTATTCCGCCTGCACCACTGCTGCCGAGAAATTGGCTCGGTATCGACAGGCCCGTCAGGGCTCTTTGCGCAGTTGCACATCGTCTTCGTGGCCAGCCCCATCAGCGGAACGCCACGACGGACCGGTGGCTTGAATCGGCTTTTTTCCTGAGTTCAGCAACCCGTAATCTTGAGGAGACATCTTTGAAATCGAAGAAAACACTGGCCCTTGCAATGGCCTCCGCGCTCGCTCTCACCCTGGCCGCCTGCGGCGGTGGCAGCGACAACAACGATCCGGTCGCCGAAACCCCCGTCGTGGAAGACCCTGTTGCAGGAGGCCCCGATGTTCCGGAGGTGCCCGAGGTTCCGCCGATCGACGTGCCGGACGAGTTGCTGGACACCTACTACAACGTGTGCCGCGGCACCAGCCCGAAGTGCTACAACGACTGGGGCGCCTTTGCGACCACACCCGATCGCGTGCTGATCTATTCGCGCACGGCTGGGCCGCGCCACGCCAACCTGGGCACCGTGATGGCAGCGGGCCTCAACCCCCCGATGGCCGACAACAACGTCATGCAGGCCGGCCTGGTCCGGTTGATGACGGAAAACGGCATCCAGGCGGACTGGACGGAAGACGTGACGATTCTTGCCGGCCGCATCAACCAGTACAAGGCGGTCATCTTTGCGTCCAGCAACCGCGACACCCTGTGGAATGCAGCTGCGCCGAACAGCAACGATGCGGCGCGCACGGCCCTGCGCAACTACATGCGGCGCGGCGGCGGTTTCGTGGCACTGCACAACGCCTTCGGCGCCGAATACAACTGGCCCTACTACGAAGGCCTGCTGGGCAACGCGAACTTCTACAACCACGGCCCCAACCGTGCGGGCGATGTCGAGATCCTCGCCACGGATCCCTCCACGCAAGGCATCCCGCTCAAGTTCGGCTTCCAGGACGAGTGGTACAACCTCGAGCCCTTCCCCACCAACGTGAAGTTCCTGGCGAAGGTGGACACGTCGACGCTCAATCCCCTGACGTCCGCTCCCCACCCGGGCCATAAGGACTTCCACCCGGTGGCCTGGTGCCAGTACTACGACGGTGGCCGCGCCTGGCTGACCACGCTGGGCCACAACGCCAACTCGTTCACGGCCGACCTGAGCGGCGCCGGTGCCGAACCATTCCAGAAGTTCATCGTGCAGGGCATCAAGTCCGCCATGGGCCTGACCGAGTTCTGCACCGAGTGATCGCGACGGCCCGGGCGGCGTGCACGCGCTGCCCCGCCCGGGCCCATCCATCGCGCGCGCATCGCCGACGCATGACGCGCGCGACCGTCTTCCTGCCTTTTCTTTCAGCCAGACTGGAGTCAATCTTCCATGAAGCTCAGATATCTAACGTCCTCGCTGCTCCTCTGCGGTGTGTTGACCACGCCCATCCTCCTGGTCGCCTGCGGAGGAAACGACTCCTCCAACGAAACGCCGCCCACGACGACGCCTAACCCGCCGCCCACGCCCACACCGGATCCCGTCGGCGCGGTCGACCTCAAGGACTGCTGCACCCCCGGCGACAAGGACTTCCCGAAGGTCGGCGGCAATCTGGGCAATCAGAACTACTCCAAGCTCGATCAGATCACCAAGGAAAAAGTCTCGCAGCTCGGCGGCGCCTGGCTCAACCGCATCGAAGGCGGCCTGAACACCGGCACCAACCAGAGCACCACGGTGGTCGTCGACGGTGTGATCTACATCGAATCGGCGCTGGGCAATGTGCTGGCGGTCGACGGCAAGACCGGCGTGACCAAGTGGAAGTGGACCACGCCCTACGACGCGCTCACACGTCGCGGCGTGGCCGTGGCGAAGGACCTGGGCCTGGTCTACACCATCGCCTCGGGCAACCGCCTGGTCGCCCTGAAGATCGACAGCGGCGAAGTGGCCTGGATCAAGCAGTACCCGACGGCAAACACGGATCCCGGCTACCTGGGCGGGGTGCAGAAAGTGGCGCTGGTCTATCACGACAAGCGGCTCTACATCGGCACCAACGACGGTTCGCGCGGCGCGGCGTTCTCTGCCGATGCGACCAACGGCGACGTGCTCACGAGCTTCTGGGGCGTTCCCCGTCCCGGCGAAATGGGCTACGACTCGTGGGGCAGCGCCTCGGAAGCCAACCGCACAGGCGCCACGCCCTGGGTGCATCCGGCGGTCGACCCCGAGCTGAACATGGTCTACTGGACCTTCGGCAACTCGCGCGGCGGCTCTTCGCAGGACGGCTCTTCGCGCCCCGGCATGAACCTGTTCGCCAATTCCATCGTGGCGCTCGACCTGAAGACCGGCGAGTACAAGTGGCACTTCCAGTCGGTGCACCACGACATCTGGGACATGGACAATGTGATGTCGCCCGTGCTGGCCGACGTCAAGATCAACGGACAGGACCGCAAGGTCGTGATCTACGGCAGCAAGACCGGCATGTACTTCATCCTGGACCGCAAGGACGGCTCTGCGCCGCTCGGCATCGACGAAGTGCCTGTCAAGCAGGACGCACGCCAGGCCACCTGGCCCACGCAGCCGATCCCGCGGCAAGGCGCTTTCGTCGAGACCTGCATCGTCAACCAGCCGCTGGGCACCGCCCTGCCCGGCGATCCGAACCGTGCCGTGCCCAACTACAAGACGGGCTGCCTGTTCGATCCGCACTGGGACATCCCCATCCTGTCGACACCGGGCCACGGCGGCGGCGCGAACTGGAACCATCAGTCGTTCAGCCCGACCACCGGACTGGTCTACACGGGACTCGGCTACGTCGGCGCAGCGCACTCGCTGACCGAATCCAGCAACGGCCTGCGCCCACCCGGGTCTTACATGACGGGCGGCATCGTCGCCGTCGACCCCAGCACCAACATCGTCCGCTGGAAGAAGTCCCTGCCCTACTCGGTGGTGCATGGCAACGGCGTGCTGACCACCGGCAGCGGGCTGCTGTACATCGGCCAGCCCGATGGCAATCTGCTGGCCATGGACGGCTACACGGGCGAAGAAGTGTGGCGCTTCCAGACGGGTGCGGCCATCAGCGCCAGTCCGGTTTCTTACGAGATCGACGGTGAGCAGTACATCGCCGTCTACGCCGGCGGCACCTCGATTCCCTACGGCAACTCCGCACCGCGCGGCGATTACCTGTGGGCATTCAAGGTGGGCGGCAAGGTTCCCCCTGCAGCCACGCCCGAGCCGCCGATCGTGCGCCGCCCCGTCTCGGGCAACCCGGTCGAAGGTGCGGCGCTGCCGACACCGAACACCGTGTTCCTGGCACGCGTGCAGACCGCGACCAACGCGCCCGGCGCTGCCGAGTCGACAGCCGTCAATGCGATGACGCCGACCTGGATGCGTGTGCCGGCCAACACCGAAGTCACCTTCACGAACCAGGCCAGCAACGAGAACACGCATTGCGCGACGCAGTTCTTCGAAGGCAAGTTCAACTTCAAGCTGGCCCCGGGCGAATCGGCCAAGTACACGTTCACCCAACCGGGCGAGTACTTCTACAACGACTGCCACAGCCCAAGGCCCACCGGCAAGATCGTGGTGTATTGAACGGTGTCTCGTAACCCCCCGCGTTGATATGGATTGCTCCCCGACGCGGGCGGCTTTGAGCGGCCTTCTGACGAAGGCCGCTTTTTTTGATGACCCGGCGATGCAACAGCGCTCTAGGGGTCTTCACTACTAAAGCAGTTTCCGATGTGGAAACTTTTTCCGAATACGTTATCCTGACTGCTCAAACAATTTTCTGGAGGCAGACGACATGAAACTTCTTCGCACGCTCATCGCTACCGGCCTGTGCCTGGCCTTTGCAGCTCCCGCGCTGGCCCAGCAGGAACGCACCATCCGCTTCGGTCACCTCAACAACACCGACCATCCCATCAGCTTCGGCGTCAAGAAGTTCGCCGAGATCATCTCGGCCAAGAGCGGCGGCAAGATCAAGGTGCAGGAGTATCCCGCCAACCAGCTGGGCAGCGAACTGCAGCAGCAGTCGGCCCTGCAAGGCGGCGTGCAGCAGATGTCGTTGCCGGCCACCACGTCGCTGGCAGGCATCGTCAAGGAATTCGGCCTGATCGACTTTCCCTTCGCCGTGAGCAACTTCGAGCAGGCCGATGCGCTGCTCGACGGTCCGTTCGGCAAGGCCCTGCTGGATAAGCTGCCTGAAAAGGGCCTGGTCGCACTGGGCTACTGGGACCTCGGTTTCCGCAACGTCACCAACAGCAAGCACCCCGTCAACAAGCCCGAAGACCTGCAGGGCCTGAAGATCCGCGTGATTCCGAATCCGGTGTTCCTGGAGACCTTCAAGGCCTTCAACGCGAACCCCGTGCCGCTGTCGTTCTCGGAGCTGTACAGCGCACTCGAGACCAAGGCCGTCGACGGTCAGGAAAACCCGTTCGCCGTGATCCTGTCGAACAAGTTCTACGAAGTGCAGAAGTACGTCAGCGCCACCAACCATGTGTATGCCGCCAACATCGTGCTGGTGAGCAAGAAGTTCTGGGACCAACTGACCCCGGAAGAACAGAAGTGGATGAACGAGGCCGCAGACGAATCGCGCATCTACCAGCGCAAGCTCAGCCGTGAAGCGGCAGCCAAGGCCGTCGGCGAACTGCAAGCCAAGGGCGCGACCTTCAATCTGGTCAGCCCCGAGCAGCAGGCCCGCATGCGCGACATCGCCAAGCCGGTGACCGACAAGTTCTCCGCCAACTACGACCCGGCGATCGTGAAGCTCTACAACGACGAGCTTGCACGCGTCCGCCAGCAATAACCACCCCTAGGGATCGACAGCATTATGAAAATTCTCGTTTTGAATGGACCAAACCTCAACCTGTTTGGCCGCCGCGAACCTCACATCTACGGCACCACGACACTGGCTCAGATCAACGAGTCCATTGCCGTGCTGGCCCGGGAGCTGGATGTGACCGTGGAAACCATTCAGTCGAACCACGAGGGAGAACTGGTCGATTTTCTGCACCGCTACATCGACGATGCGCAAGGCGCGCTGGTGAACCCCGCAGGACTGACCCAGCATGGCGTGCCTCTGCACGACGCCATCAAGGCCATGCCCTTCCCGGTGATCGAAGTGCACATGTCCAACATCGCCGCGCGCGAACCCTGGCGTGCCCATTCCATCATCTCGCCGGCCGTCAAGGGCACCATCCAGGGACTGGGTCCGCAGTCCTACCTGGCCGCGCTGCGTGCCGTGGTTGAGATCGCGAGACAGGCCAAGGCCTGATTCCGGCAGTGCCGGGCGAGTGGCCGGGTCCAGCCCTGCCCTCGTCCACACCCTGCATGCCGGGCCCCGCTTCCATCGAGGAAAAAGGGCCCGGCGCGCACATACAGAGCGGCATCTCCCGCAGATCCCGCACAAGAGGAGGTGTTACCTTGAATCGATTGCTTGATATCTACTGCAAGCTTCTGGATGCGGTCACGGCCGCTTTGTTGTTTGTGATGGTCGTGCTGGTGTTCGGCAACGTGGTGCTGCGCTACGGCTTCAACTCGGGATGGTCCATCTCCGAAGAGCTGTCGCGCTGGGCCTTCATCTGGGTGGTGTTCCTGGGCTCCATCGCCGCCATGCACCACAGGGGCCACCTGGGCAGCGACATGCTCATCAGCAGGCTTCCCCGGCTGGGCCAGAAGGTCTGCTACGGCCTCACACAGGCATTGATGATGGTGGCCTGCTGGCTGGTCATGACGGGCAGTTGGCAGCAGGCGATGATCAACTGGGACGTCACCGCGCCTTCGACCGGCTGGTCGATGGCCATCGTGTACATGTCCGGCGTGGTCTTTGCCGCGTCCACGCTCGTGATCCTGGCGCTCAACCTGTTGCGCCTGTTGACCGGAAAGATCTCGCAACGGCAACTGACCGGCATCCAGGAATCGGAAGAGACGATGCTCGTTTCCTCTGCGCATGCGCCGACGGCCGACAAGACGCCCTGATCGCCAGAACACCTTAAAACACTGAGACAAGACCGCTTTGCCATGACCATACTCATTTTTGTAGGGGCCTTGCTGGGCTCGATGGCCCTGGGCGTGCCCATCGCTTTCTCGCTGCTGCTGACGGGCGTGGCGCTGATGATCCATCTGGATCTGTTCGACGCCCAGATCCTGGCCCAGAACGTGATCAACGGAGCCGACAGCTTCCCGCTGCTGGCCGTGCCCTTCTTCATGCTGGCCGGCGAGATCATGAACGTCGGCGGCCTGTCGCGACGCATCGTCACGCTGGCGCTGGCGATCGTGGGCCACGTGCGTGGCGGCCTGGGTTATGTCTGTCTCTTATACACATCTCCGAGCCCACGAGACAGGCAGAAATCTCG
>ERZ1031720.88-NODE-88-length-11415-cov-10.299824_pt1 | contig 11415 bp, 10 predicted proteins | sample MGYA00518750_ERZ1031720 | MGnify/ENA primary metagenome ERZ1031720 (study PRJEB33718, sample SAMN03160008) | human skin metagenome | collected 2014-04-10 | study: EMG produced TPA metagenomics assembly of the PRJNA266117 data set (Human skin bacterial metagenome... | reverse complement strand
GATTCTTTTCTTCAGCGCCCTCTTCCCGCAATTCGTGCACACCGGCCAGCCGGTGCTGCCCCAGTTGCTGGTGCTCATCCCGACCTTTGCCGCCTGCGCCTTGCTGTCGCACGCGTTCTATGCCCTGCTGGCACGCGGACTGCGCACCCAGCTCACCCACGCCAGCCGCATCCGGCTCGTCAACCGCATCTTCGGCGGCACGTTCGTGGCGCTGGGCATCGGTTTGCTGGGTCTGCGCAGCAAGACGGCCTGATGCAACGGAACGGAGCGCCGGCCAGGCCGGCGTGCCCCTCTGCAGATTCCACGGCGTCATGCCAGTGTCACACCGACCGGCGATCATGAAAGCGCTTGAGAGAGAGATGTTCCTTTGGTGTTAGCTGATGCCTCAAGTCTTTGCCCGCCTTCGTGCGGGCTTTTTTCTGGCTGAATTCGAGCGGCTGCCGAAGCGGCCCAGCTCGGCAAGGAAGGATGGTCACCATCCAAAGACACAATCCCACATGATGGCTTGCATATTTCATAAGATCCAGTTATAATTCAGCCGTTGTCTGCGCAGACACAGTCGTATCTCACGTCGGCGCGTCGGCCACCACGACGAGAAAAATAATTGGTGGCAGCTGCAGGGCCGACCTGCCGTAATACGGTGACCGCGTAAGAGTCGCCGTCCAAATACCGAAGCCCGCCCGCTCCTTGCGGGGCGGGCTTTTTTGTCCGTGGGCAGGACGGAGCGTCACGCGATACACTTCCGGCACACGGAGGAGATAAATTGAGCATCAACCCACTGCTTGAGCGCATACGCGCCAAGGACCCGTCGCGCCAAGGTTCGCTCGACGAGTTCGAGCGCTGGGTGCGCAACGAAGGCGTGCGTGCGGGCCTGATGTATCTCAACTCCCTGGTGCCGCACCGTTTCACCGTGCTGTACCGCCTGCACCAGAACACGCTGTATTGCACCTCGGCCTTCGATGCGAACCAGGAGATCAGCGGCGTCGACCTGCAGGAAGTGCCGCTGGCCGACAGTTATTGCCAGTTCGTGCTGCGCGATGGGCGCTACGTGACTTGCGATGCCCTGCACGAGCCGCTGCTCGACGGCCACAAGTACCAGCAGCTCGTCAGAAGCTACCTGGGCATGCCTGTCCTCGACAAGGCTCTCGGCGTCTACGGCACGCTGTGCCATTTCGATTTCGACACCCGTCCTGTCGACGATAGCCAGACGGCCTTTCTGCGCGCGGCCGCCGAGCGCTTCACCTATCTGCTTTGACGACCTTCCGCCCGCATATGGAACATCCTCTCCAATCATCAGAACCCCAAGGCGGACACGGCACTCCCCATGACGAAACGGTGGGGGATCCCTCGCTGGACGATTTCGAGGCAGGCCTGCGGCGCTTCGGCCTGCAAGCCGCCTTGGGCTACCTCAACAAATGGGTCCCCCATCGTTTCACCGCGATCTACGCCCTCGAGGGCGATCTGCTGCGGAACATGGAGGTCTTCGACGAGCGCAACGAGATCCGTGCGCTGGATCTGCAGACCGTGCAGTTGAACGAGAGTTTCTGCCAGGTGGTGCTGCGCGACGGCAAGCTCATCACGACGGACTCGGCCGCCGACGCGCGGCTCGAGGGCAGCCCCTATCAGGGCGTCGTGCACAGCTATGTCGGCGTGCCGGTCGCCATCCCGGGCGGCGGTCTGTACGGAACACTGTGCCACTACGATGTGGTCGAACGCCACATCGCCGACAAGGAATTCGAGTTCTTCAGGCAATCCGCGCTGATTCTGGCGCACTACGTCTGAATCACGGCGGCACCGCATCCTGGCGCATGCGGCCGATGTAGGGAAAGGCGCGCTGCGGGCAGGCCGGCCGCTCGCACACCTTGCACCCCATGCCGATCGGCGTGGCGGCGGCAGGGTCGAGCAAGTCCAGTCCCTTGGCGTACACCAGCCGATGCGCGTGGGCGACATCGCAGCCCAGCGCGACAGCGAAGACCTTGTCCGGTTCACCGAAGCCCGGTGTCCGGCGGATGACGGTGCGTGCGATCAGGAGGTAGGTGCGACCATCGGGCATGCGAGCGAGCTGCCTCAGGATGCGTCCCGGATGGGAAAACGCTTCGTAGACATTCCAGAGCGGACAGGTCCCCCCCACGCGTGAAAAATGGAAATGGGTGGCGGACTGCCGCTTGGAGATATTGCCCGCCCGGTCGACGCGAATGAAAAAGAACGGTACGCCGGTGGCATGCGGCCGCTGCATGGTGCTCAGCCGATGGCAGACGGTCTCGAAGCTCACGCCGAAGCGCTGGCCCAGCAGATCGATGTCGTAGTGCAGGGCTTCGGCGGCCTCCAGGAAACGGCCGTAGGGCAGCAGCAGCGCCGCGGCAAAGTAGCTGGCCAGGCCCGACCGCACCAGACGGCGCCCCTGCTCGCCCGAGAACCGGGGGTCGTCGGCCATGCGTTCGAGTACCCCGCCGCGCTCGAGCAGCGCCAGGCGCTGGGCCATCTGGAAAGCATGCTGGCCCGGGTCGAGATGCTGGGCCAGGGCGAGTTGCCCTGTCGGCGGGAGGGGCTCAGACCCGGGCCACGCCTGGGCGGACTCGTGCAGGCCGTCCTCGGGATGCAGGCCGGCGATGCCCAGGCCCTGGTCGATGCCTTCGGTGTAGCGCACCGCGATGCCATGACGCGTCTGCAGGCGTTCGGCCAGCCGATCGGCCAGGCGCAAGGGCGGCAGACCGTGCAGACCCCAGTCGGAAAAACAGCGCTCGGCGTCCATGTCGAGCTCGGCGAAATGGTTGTGGTGCGTGAAGAAGAAGTCCCGCACCTCTTCGTAGGGCAGCGGCTGCATGCCGGCCTGGCCGGTGCCGTCCTGGCCCTGTGCGCCCAGGGTTTCGGACAGGGCTTCGAGCCGCTCGACCGCCTCCCGATGGCGGCGATGCAGCTGGATGAAGGCACGGCCCACGGCCGGCATGCTGGCCGCGATCTCACGGATCTCGGCCTGCGAGACATGGGCATCGTCGGTACCCCGCCCGACGGCGCTGGCCGGCAGGTTGGCAAATACCTCGCCCAGGGCGGAGACCATGCGCGTTTCCTCGTCCTCGGAGAAGGACTGGACGTCGATGTCCAGAGCGGCCCCCAGGCGGAGCAGCAAGGCCAGGGTCATGGGGCGCTGGTTCTGCTCGATCTGATTGAAATAGCTGGCCGACAGGCCCAACTGGCGGGCCAGCGCGGCCTGCGTCAGACCGTGCTCCTCGCGCAGACGACGCAGGCGTACCCCCATGAAGATCTTGCGCATGACGGCGACTCCTGGACCAGGCAGACGGGTGGAAAGGGATGACCCCATGATATTCGCAAACTTCGCAAATTCACCCCAAAAACGTGCCATGGATTCGCCGATTAATTGCTGACATGGGGCATTGCCTTGCGTAGACTGCAAAGAAGCACACGGTACGGGGCAACCGGAACCGAGTCACAACACAGGAGACAAGCGCATGAGCGACAACGCGACCCCGGGCTTCAAGCCCAAGAAGTCGGTAGCCCTTTCGGGCGTCACGGCCGGCAACACCGCCCTGTGCACCGTTGGCCGCACGGGCAACGACCTGCATTACCGCGGCTACGACATCCTGGACCTGGCCACCACCAGCGAGTTCGAGGAAATCGCCTACCTGCTCGTGCACGGCAGCTTGCCCAAACAAGCAGAACTGGCCGCCTACAAGATCCGACTCAAGGCCCTGCGTGGCTTGCCGGCCCAGGCCAGGGCCGTGCTGGAAGCCTTGCCCGCCGCCGCGCACCCCATGGACGTGATGCGCACGTACGTATCGGCACTGGGCACCATCCAGCCCGAGAAGGACGACCACAACACGCCCGGTGCCCGCGGCATCGCCGACAAGCTGATGGCCTCGCTGGGCTCCGCCCTGCTCTACTGGTATCACTATGCCAACAACGGCAGGCGCATCGAGGTCGAGACCGACGACGAGTCCATCGGCGGCCACTACCTGCATTTGCTGCACGGCAGCGCACCCTCTGCGGAATGGGTGCGTGCCATGCATGTCAGCTTGATCCTGTACGCGGAACACGAGTTCAATGCGTCGACCTTCGCCAGCCGCGTGATCACCGGCACCGGTTCGGATGTGTATTCGGCCATTGCGGGCGGCATCGGCGCCTTGCGCGGGCCCAAGCACGGCGGCGCCAATGAAGTCGCCTTCGAGGTGCAGAGCCGTTATGCCGATGCCGACGAAGCCGAGGCCGACATCCGCGCCCGCGTGGATCGCAAGGAAGTCGTGATCGGCTTCGGCCATCCGGTGTACACGGTCAGCGACCCGCGCAACAAGGTCATCAAGGAAGTCGCGCGCGAGCTGTCGCAGCAAGCCGGCAGCACGCAGCTCTACGACATCGCCGAGCGTCTGGAAACGGTGATGTGGGATGCCAAGAAGATGTTCCCCAACCTCGACTGGTTCAGTGCCGTGAGTTATCACCTGATGGGGGTGCCGACGGCCCATTTCACGCCGCTGTTCGTGATCGCGCGCACGGCGGGCTGGAGCGCCCACATCATCGAGCAACGCCAGGACGGCAAGATCATCCGCCCCAGTGCCAACTACACCGGTCCCGAGGACCAGGTGTTTGTGCCTCTGGCCCAGCGCGGATGAAGGTGCGAGACCCTGCCCTGCCGCCTACACGCTGAAACACTTGCGAGCCCCTCGGAACCTTCGTGCAGGGAAGTACGTCAGATAATGCCTGTTTTCCAACCCTGCGTGGCTTATCCATGACGACTTTCCCCTTCCGTATGACGCTGGTCGCCACCAGCGCCGTGGTTCTCTCGGCCTGTCAGCATCTGCCGGACTTCCTCAAGCCCAAGGATTCGACGGCCACGCCGACGGCAGCCGCGACAGCGACGCCGACCGCGCCCGTGGCCTCGGCACCCGCGCCGGCCGCACCGGCCGTCACGCCGCCGGTGACGCCCGGAACGGTGGCCCCCGTCACCGCCGTGGTGGTGGACGCCCAGAACCGCTGGTGGGAACGCCTGCGCGTGGGCACGCTGTACTGCGACCTGGGCGCCAATATTGCCGTCGACCGGCTCGACATGGAACGGGAAGTCGAGATCCAGTGGCTCAAGAAGCGTTATGTGCTGCAGAAGGTGGCAACCACCACTGGCGCCTACCGCTACGAGGACAAGAGCTCGGGCATGACGCTCATCCAGATCCCGACCAAGACGATTCTGCTCAACGCCAAGGAAGGCCAGCGCCTGGCCGACGAGTGCAACATCGACAACCGTCCGACTGCCGGCCCCGTGGCCGACCAGCCGGCCGCCCGCAAAGCCGCCGCGACCCGCAAGGCGCCGGCCAAACCCGCGGCGACGACTGCCAAGAAAAAGGCGTCGTAGCCGTTCTTCAACCTCCGCCAGAGACCCGCATGTCCGCATCCATCTCCAACGTCCGTCCCAAACCCGATCAAGTCCTGGTCGACATCGTCGACTACGTGACCAAGTACAAGATCAAGTCGTCGCTGGCCTATGACACGGCTCGCAACTGCCTGATCGACACGCTGGGCTGCGGGCTCGAGGCGCTGGAGTACCCGGCGTGCAAGAAGCTGCTGGGCCCGGTGGTGCCGGGCACGGTGGTGCCGAACGGCGCCAAGGTGCCGGGCACGCAGCACCAGCTCGATCCGATCCAGGCCGCCTTCAACATCGGCACGATGATCCGCTGGCTGGACTTCAACGACACGTGGCTGGCCGCCGAGTGGGGCCACCCCAGCGACAACCTGGGCGGCATTCTGGCGACGGCCGACTGGCTCAGCCGCAACAACGTGGCCAAGGGCGCCAAGCCCCTGCTCATGAAGGACGTGCTGACCGCCATGATCAAGGCCCACGAGATCCAGGGCGTGATCGCGCTCGAGAACTCGTTCAACAAGGTCGGGCTCGACCATGTGGTGCTGGTCAAGGTGGCCTCGACCGCCGTGGTCGCAGAAATGCTGGGTCTCTCACGCGACGAGATCGTCAATGCGGTCTCGCTGGCGTGGGTCGATGGCCAGAGCCTGCGCACCTACCGCCACGCGCCCAATGCTGGCAGCCGCAAGAGCTGGGCAGCCGGCGACGCGACCAGCCGTGCGGTGCGGCTGGCCCTGATCGCCAAGACCGGCGAGATGGGTTATCCCAGCGTGCTGACGGCCAAGACCTGGGGCTTCTACGACGTGCTGTTCAAGGGCCAGCCCTTCAAGTTCCAGCGGCCCTACGGTTCGTACGTGATGGAGAACGTGCTCTTCAAGATCAGCTTCCCGGCCGAGTTCCACAGCCAGACGGCGGTGGAAGCCGCCGTGACGCTGCATGCCCAGCTCAAGAAGGCGGGCAAGACGGTCGACGACATCGAGAAGATCACCATCCGCACCCACGAGGCCTGCATCCGCATCATCGACAAGCAAGGCCCGCTCAACAACGAGGCCGATCGCGACCATTGCATCCAGTACATGGTGGCCGTGCCGCTGATCTTCGGCAACCTGACGGCGGCCAATTACGAGGATTCGTTCGCGGCCGATCCGCGCATCGACAAGCTGCGCGCCCGGATCGTCTGCGTCGAGGACACCCAGTTCACGGCCGATTACCACGACCCGGACAAGCGCAGCATCGCCAACGCGCTGACCGTGCAGTTCAAGGATGGCAAGAAGCTCAAGGAAGTGGTGGTGGAGTACCCCATCGGCCACAAGCGCCGCCGCAAGGACGGCATTCCGCTGCTCGAAGCCAAGTTCCGGACCAATCTGGCGCGCCAGTTCCCGCCCAAGCAGCAGGAAGCCATCCTCGCCGTCAGTCTGGACCAGAAGGCGCTGGAAAGCATGCCCGTCCACACTTACGTCGACCTCTACGTGATCTGAGGAAGCTGCCGATGACTGCAGAACTCTCTCCCAAACAAAAACTGCGCGCGCTGGCGGCGGCGCGCCGCGGCGTGCTGCTGCCGGGTGCATTCAATGCGCTGTCGGCCCGTGTCATCGCCGACCTGGGTTTCGAGGCCATCTATGTGACGGGCGCGGGTGTGACGAACATGTCGTTCGGCCTGCCCGACCAGGCGTTCATGGGTTTGTCCGATATCGCCGAACACACGTCGCGCATCCGCGATGCGGTCGAAGTTCCGCTGCTCGTCGATGCCGACACGGGTTTCGGCAACGCGCTCAACACCTACCAGACGGTGCGCACGCTCGAACGGGCCGGCGCCGACTGCATCCAGATCGAGGATCAGGTCAGTCCCAAGCGATGCGGCCATTTCTCGGGCAAGGAAGTGATCGATGCAGCGGAGATGGTCGACAAGATCAAGGCCGCAGTCGATGCCCGGCGCGATGCCGATTTCCTGGTGATGGCGCGCACGGACGCCCGCAGCACGCAAAGCTTCGAGGCGACCATCGAGCGGGCACAGCGCTACAGCGAAGCCGGTGCCGACATCCTGTTCGTCGAAGCGCTGGAGTCCCAGGAAGAAGTGCGTCGCCTGCCGCAATTGGTCGACAAGCCGCAGCTGATGAACCTGGTGATCGGCGGCAAGACACCGATCTTCAATGCACAGGAATTGGGTGCGCTGGGTTTCGGTTTTGTGCTGTACGCCAACGCTGCGTTGCAAGGCGCTGTGGCCGGCATGCAGAAAACGCTCACGGTGCTGCGCGACGAGAAGGAAGTGCAGGAAGACCCCCAACTGGTGACGCCTTTCAAGGAACGCCAGCGGCTGGTCAACAAGCCGTTCTGGGACGGCCTGGAGAAGAAGTACGGCTCCTGAACGAGGGGCTCTGGCCGTGCATTGAAAACGGGACGTTCGACGTCCCGTTTTCATTCGTGACCCTGAAACGCGATCAGCGCGGGGGCGTCTTGTGGGCCGATCCCGGCTTGGGCGGGGCCGGCTGGCGGGCTTGCGAGGCATCGCGCTCGCGCTTGGCCGATTCGGCCACATAACCCTCGTCGGTATCGACCAGGCCTCGCGACAGATCGGTATGGGCTTGCTTGACCTTGCGGGTGGCCTGCTCGTTCTCGCTGGAGAGCTGATCCGCGGACTGGTCTTTTTCGTGCGGCAGGCGAAGTTCCTCGTCCGTGCCGCTGGCCGAGCGGTGCCGCGACATGTCGCGTTCCCCGTCCGGTTTTTCGGCTTGATCGTTCGGCGCAGAACGGGTCATGCCACGGTCGCGCGCGCTGTGCGCCGTGGTCTTCTGGCCTGTCGGTGAGGTGGGTGCCATCGTGATCTCCTGGACGTTGTTATGCGTGTCCAGTGATGCTCTCACGGCGGCACGCCGCAGCCTGTAGGAAAGCGGGCCCGATGGGCGTCGCTGCGCTGCGCGGATGGCTCGGCATGCAGCGCCGGCCGGCGCGGAAAGCAGTGCTGCCGGTGGCCCACCCCGTGTGAGGGAGCGGCCCCCTGAGAGCGCTCGCTGGCCGCCCTCTCGCGGGCGGCCGCTCGACTGGGCTCAATAGTCCCAGAAGATACGCTGCAGTTCGCGGCTGTCGTTGGTCGTGGCCAGAGCCACGGCTGCCAGCAGGCGTGCCTTCTGCGGGTTCAGATCGTGTGCCACGACCCAGTCGTACTTGTCATCGGGCTGCTCGGCATTGCGCAGCACGAAGCCGGCCGGTACACGCGAGGAACGGATGATCTGCACCCCTTGGGCGCGCAGCTTCTGCAGCTCGGGCACGATGCGGTTGGGCACCGAACCGTTGCCTGTGCCTGCGTGGACGATGGCTTTCACACCGCTCTGGCCCAGCGCCTGGATGGCAGTGGGCGGCACGTTGCCATAGCTGTAGACGATCTCGACAGGAGGCAGGGTGCTGATGTTGTCGATGTTGAACTCGGACCAGGCCGTGTGGCGTTTGACGGGGGCACGGAACCAGTAGTTCTTGCCTTCGACCACCATGCCGAGGGGGCCCCACTGGCTCTTGAAGGCCTCGGTCTTGATGTTGACCAGCTTGCTGACGTCCCGTGCCGTCTGGATCTCGTCGTTCATGGTGACGAGTACGCCCTTGCTCATCGCATCCTTGCTGGCAGCCACGCTGACGGCATCGAACAGGTTGAGCGCGCCGTCGGCCGACAGCGCGGTGCCGGGCCGCATCGAGCCCACCATCACGATGGGTTTGTTGGTGTGGACCACGAGATTCAGGAAAAAGCCGGTTTCCTCGAGCGTATCGGTGCCATGGGTGACGACGATGCCGTCGACGCCGGGCTGTTTGGCGAGCTCGGAGACGCGGCGCGCCAGGGTCAGCAGGTTGTCGTTGGTGAAGCTTTCCGAGGCGATCTGGAACACCTGCTCGCCGCTCACTCGCGCCACGCTGCCGAGTTCGGGCAGACCGGCGAGCAACTTGTCGACCGGCACCTTGGCTGCCGCATAGGTGGCACTGTTGGCCGCCGATGCACCCGCGCCAGCGATCGTCCCGCCGGTCGCCAACACGACGACATGCGGCAAGGTGGCAGCCGGTTGCACAGACGCCGGAGCCACGGCGGGTGCAGCCGCCACGGCGACGGCTGGCGCCGGCGCGGATGCCGTGCTCTGGGCAGTCGGCGCCGCGCAGCCGCTGACCAGCAGCGCCAGCGCGGAGGCGCCAATCAGGGTGTTCAGCTTGAATCTCATGTTTGTTCCTTCTGGCAGGTAGAGGTTGGGACGATGCATGAACCTGAGGATCGGCTCGGAGAGAGCCGCGCTCGACAACAGCCGGGACGCCGCTGATTGCCGGTACCGATATCGTAGCGGTGGCCAAAGGTTTCCGGCACCAGTCCAAGATCTTTTCTCACACGGTTAACCCGCAGATATGAACAAGCGACAACATCAAATTCCAAAATTGCATATCTCGAGAAAAAATCACAACCCAGCGTCTTCTGAAAATCTGCAATCCGATGCACCAGAAAGTCTGGAAATGCGTCAACTCAGCGCATCCAGACGTTGATCTGGTGCGTTTTCTTGCTGCAGATGCCTTGAAGCCGGCTTTCAAGCTGGCCCGCTCTTTGCGTACATGTCAACTGTCGACAGATTCTTGAATCGCGTATCAGGCGGCCAACGGCCCGACGGTGCGCACCTCCCAGCAAGGACACCCTTCATGGCATTGACGATCTTGAAGCCCTCGACCGAGACGGCCTCCGACGCGGAACGCAAGGTGCGCGAAGACCTGGCCGCCGCCTATCGGCTGGTGGCGTATTTCGGTTTGGACGACAGCATCTACACCCACATCTCGGCGCGGGTTCCCGGCACCGATGACCAGTTCCTCATCAACCCGTTCGGCATGCTGTTCCGGGACATCACGGCCTCGTCGCTGGTCAAGATCGACACCGAGGGGCGCATCGTCGAGCCCACCGAGTACGCGGTGAATCCGGCAGGTTTCACCATCCACAGCGCCGTGCACATGGCGCGCCACGACGCCAACTGCGTGCTGCATACGCACACCATCGCGGGCGTGGGCGTCTCGTCGCTCGCCTGCGGGCTGGAGCCGTGCAACCAGTGGGCGCTGCAGTTCCACAACCGTGTGGTCTATCACGCGTTCGAGGGCATCGCGCTGAACCATGAAGAACGCGAACGCCTGACCGCCGACCTCGGCCCGACGGCCAAGGCGCTGATCCTGCGCAACCATGGATTGCTGACGTGCGGGACCAGCGTGGCCGAGGCCTTCATCCTGATGATGAATCTCGAACGGGCCTGCCGGGTGCAGATGGCGATCCAGTCGACGGGCCAGCCCGTGTATCCGGTGCCCGAAGACGTGCGCGAGCTGACCGCAAGGCAGTACGAAGGTTGGGAAACCAACCGCAAGGCAGGCAGCCGCGATCCGTACGAGCGCGAGTGGAAAGCCTATCTGCAGCGGCTCGAACCGGCTGCCAGCACCTCGTTTCGCGATTGAGCGACGCGTCGCCGGATCGGCCCGACGCAGCGGCCGAAGCCGACCAGCCCCGTTGCGACGCGCCACCGGTGCCCTGCCGTCGTACCCAGCCGTTCGGCCGGACCGGCTGCACGCCGCCCTCGTTTTCGACTTCTTCCATTTTCATTCTTACCGAGACCCCGCAAGGAGCCCTACGCCATGAAACGCCGCCAGATGATCCAGATGGGAGCCGCAGGCCTTGGCCTGTCGATCGCCGGAGTGCCGCTGCACGTGCTTGCCCAAGGCAAGGCGGGCGGCACGCTCAATGCCATCGTGCAACCGGAGCCCCCCGGGCTGATGCTCGGCATCGTGCAGAACGGACCGACGCAGTTGATCGCCGGCAACATCCACGAGGGTTTGCTGCGCTACGACGAGAAGCTCGATCCCCACCCGCTTCTGGCCACCTCCTGGACCATGAGCACCGACGGCCTGACCTATGTGTTCAAGCTCAAGCCGAACGTGAAATGGCATGACGGCAAGCCGTTCACCGCAGACGACGTGGTGTTTTCTGCCGACGTCTTTCTGCGCAAGACACACGCCCCTGTCTCTTATACACATCTGACGCTGCCGACGAATAGAGAGGTGTA
>ERZ1031720.87-NODE-87-length-11726-cov-8.731728_pt1 | contig 11726 bp, 11 predicted proteins | sample MGYA00518750_ERZ1031720 | MGnify/ENA primary metagenome ERZ1031720 (study PRJEB33718, sample SAMN03160008) | human skin metagenome | collected 2014-04-10 | study: EMG produced TPA metagenomics assembly of the PRJNA266117 data set (Human skin bacterial metagenome and... | reverse complement strand
CTACACCTCTCTATTCGTCGGCAGCGTCAGATGTGTATAAGAGACAGCCGCTACCGAAGGCGGCGCCCATGTCGGCGCCCTTGCCTTGCTGCAACAGGATCAGCACCACCATGGCGATGGCCGACAACAGCTGCACAGCCAAGACGATGGTCAGAACTGCATTCATGGATAACTCCTCAAACTTTCTCTCTGGGGCCCGTGTTGTTATTGGGCTGAAGCAATGATTTTCAAGAAATCGGCGGCCTTGAGCGACGCACCGCCGATCAAGCCGCCGTTGACATCGGGCTGTGCCAGCAAGGATGCGGCATTGGCCGCATTCATGCTGCCGCCGTACAGCAGGGGCACATCCTGGGCGCCGGCCTCGGCCAGTTGCGCCCGCAGCGAGGCATGGACCTCTTGAGCCTGCTCGGGGCTGGCGGTGCGGCCGGTCCCGATGGCCCAGACGGGCTCGTAGGCGACGACTGCGCGAGCAGCATCCGCACCGAGCACCGCCAGGACGGCGGCCAGCTGACCGCCGACGACCGAAGCGGTTTCGCCGGCTTCGCGCTGCTCGAGCGTTTCACCGACACAGACGATGGGCACGATGCCGGCGTCGAGCGCGGCGCGGGCCTTGGCGGCGACCACCGCATCGGTCTCGCCGTGGTATTGGCGCCGCTCGGAATGGCCGACGATGACGTACTGCACGCCGAAATCCTGCAGCATGGCGGCCGAGACCTCTCCGGTGTAGGCACCCGAGGCCTGAGCCGAGACATCCTGCGCACCCAGAGCCACACCGCTCTGCGCCATGAGCGCCTGCATCTGCTCGAGGTAGACGGCCGGCACGCACAGCGCGGCCTGGGCAGCGCCGGTGCCGCCGGCGGCCAGGCCGGCAGCGAGTTCCAGCCAGAGGCGCTCGTTGGCAGCCAGGCTGCCGTTCATTTTCCAGTTGCCAGCGATCAGGGTCTTGGGCATAGGTAGAGTCTCTAGATAAGAATCGATGGGGCAACCGCTCAGGCCGCCGTCCAGTCGAGCACGATCTTGCCGACATGCGAACCGGATTCCATCAGCGCATGCGCGCGCGCGGCGCCGTTGTCGTAACCGTCGCCGGCAGCCAGAGCCGCAAAACGGCTGTGCACGACCGCCTGCACACGACCTTGCTCGAGCATCGGCCAGACCTGAGCCCGCAAGGCCTGCGCGATGGCCGCCTTGAATGCCACAGGACGGGGACGCAGAGTGGAGCCGGTCAACGTCAGGCGCCGGCGCAGCACCTGACCGGCATTGAACTCGGACTTGACGCCGCCTTGCACGGCAATGATGACCAGGCGGCCGTCATCGGCCAGGCAGGCGATCTCGCGCGCGACATAGCTGCCGGCGACCATGTCGAGGATGACATCGGCACCGCGACCGTCGGTCAGGGCCTTGACGCGCTCGGCGAAGTCTTCGGTCTTGTAGTTGATGGCGTGATCGGCGCCCAGGTCGAGGCAGGCTCGGCACTTGTCGTCGCTGCCCGCCGTGACGATGACGGTCGCCCCCCAGGCCTTGGCCAACTGGATGGCCGTCACGCCGATGCCGCTGGTGCCGCCCTGCACCAGCAGGGTTTCGCCCGGCTGCAGGCGGCCGCGCTCGAAGACGTTGCTCCACACCGTGAAGAACGTCTCGGGCAGGGTCGCCGCATCCTGGAGGCTCCAGCCCTTGGGCACGGGCAGCAACTGGCCGACCGGCGCCACGCACAGTTCGGCGTAGGCGCCGCCGGCCACCAGGGCACAGACCGCATCGCCGACCTTCAGACCGGCCGCGGCGAGCGCCTCGGTGTCGCCGGCCTCGACGATGCCGGCGCATTCGAGCCCCGGCAGGTCGGAGGCGCCGGGCGGCACCGGGTAGTTGCCGGTGCGCTGCAGCACGTCGGGCCGGTTGACACCGGATGCCGCGACACGGATGAGCGCCTCGCCCACGCCAGCCACCGGATCGGGGCGCACACCGGCGCGCAGCACCTCAGGCGCGCCGTAACTGCTGATCTCGATGGCTTTCATGGATGCTCGCCTTGCGGTATGCCGACAGGTTGCCGAGTGCGTGGATCAGGCCGGGTCGCCCTGGTCTGCAGCGTAAGCGGCAGGCGCGGGACGGTCCAGCAGAGCCTTCATGGACAGCTTGATGCGACCCTTTTCGTCGGTCTCGAGCACCTTGACCTTGACGATCTGGCCTTCCTGCAGGAAGTCGGTGACCTTCTCGACGCGCTGGTGCGCGATCTGGCTGATGTGCAGCAGGCCATCCTTGCCGGGCAGCACGTTGATCAGCGCGCCGAAGTCGAGGATCTTGACCACGGGGCCTTCGTAGACCTTGCCGATTTCGACTTCGGCCGTGATTTCCTCGATGCGGCGGCGGGCTTCGTCAGCCTTGGCGGAATCGTTGGAGGCGATGGTGATGGTGCCGTCTTCGCCGATGTCGATCTGCGTGCCGGTTTCTTCGGTCAGGGCACGGATGGTCGAGCCGCCCTTGCCGATGACGTCGCGGATCTTCTCGGGGTTGATCTTGAAGCTGAACAGGCGAGGCGCGAAGCTGGAGACTTCGGCCTTGGCTTCGCCCAGGGCTTCGGTCATCTTGCCCAGGATGTGCAGGCGGGCTTCCTTGGCTTGCGCCAGGGCCACTTGCATGATTTCCTTGGTGATGCCCTGGATCTTGATGTCCATCTGCAGTGCGGTGATGCCGTTGCCGGTACCAGCGACCTTGAAGTCCATGTCGCCGAGGTGATCTTCATCGCCCAGGATGTCGGTCAGCACGGCAAAACGGTTGTCTTCCTTGATCAGGCCCATGGCGATGCCGGCCACGTGCGCCTTGAGCGGCACGCCGGCGTCCATCATGGAGAGGCAGCCGCCGCAGACCGAAGCCATCGACGAGGAGCCGTTGGACTCGGTGATCTCGGAAACCACGCGCACGGTGTAGGGGAATTCGTCCTTGCTGGGCAGCACGGCGACGAGCGCGCGCTTGGCCAGACGGCCGTGGCCGATTTCACGGCGCTTGGTGGAGCCCATGCGGCCGACTTCGCCGGTGGCAAAGGGAGGCATGTTGTAGTGGAACAGGAAGCGGTCTTCGAATTCGCCGGCCAGCGCGTCGATGCGCTGAGCGTCGCGTTCGGTGCCCAGCGTGGTCACGACCAGCGCCTGGGTCTCGCCACGCGTGAAGAGGGCCGAACCGTGGGTACGGGGCAGCACGCTGTTGCGGATTTCGATGGGACGCACGGTGCGTGTGTCGCGACCGTCGATGCGCGGCTCGCCGGCCAGGATCTGGCTGCGCACGATGCGGGCTTCGATGTCGAACAGCAGGCCTTCGACCTTGACGGCGTCGAATTCGACGCCTTCTTCCTTGAGCGAAGCGAGCACGCCGGCCGTGGTTTCGCGCAGGGCCTGGGTACGGGCTTGCTTGCTGCGGATCTGGTAGGCGGCACGCAGCTTGTCTTCGGCCAGGGCGGAAACCTTGGCGATGAAGGGCTCGTCCTTGGCGGGCGGCTGCCAGTCCCAGACGGGCTTGCCGGCTTCGCGCACCAGTTCATGGATGGCGTTGATGGCGACCTGGCTCTGCTCGTGGCCGTAGACCACGGCACCCAGCATGATGTCTTCGGACAGTTGCTGGGCTTCGGATTCGACCATCAGCACGGCGGCTTCGGTGCCGGCGACGACCAGATCGAGCTGCGAATCCTTGCGCTGGGTCTGGCCCGGGTTGAGCACGTACTCGCCATTGACGTAGCCCACGCGGGCTGCGCCGATGGGGCCGCTGAAGGGGATGCCCGAAATGGACAGGGCTGCACTGGTGCCGATCAGGGCCGCGATGTCGGCGTCGACTTCGGGGTTGAGCGAGACGGTGTGGATCACGACGTGCACGTCGTTGTAGAAGCCTTCGGGGAACAGCGGGCGGATCGGGCGGTCGATCAGGCGGCTGGTCAGCGTCTCGAGTTCGCTGGGCTTGGCTTCACGCTTGAAGAAGCTGCCGGGGATCTTGCCTGCGGCGTAGGTCTTCTCGATGTAGTCGACGGTCAGGGGGAAGAAGTCCTGGCCGGACTTGGCGGTCTTGGCTGCGACCACGGTGGCGAGCACCACGGTGCCTTCGATGTCGACGAGCACGGCACCGGAGGCCTGACGGGCCACTTCACCGGTTTCGAGCTTGACGGTGTGTTGGCCCCATTGGAAGGTCTTGGTGACTTTGTTGAAAATGCTCATGTACGAATACTCCAATTTGAAGAGCAGGCAATCCTTGCCTGGTAAGGCCGGAGAGGAAATCGAACACGATGCCATTCCAGAAGGACCCGGCCTGCTGCGCGGGGGCGGGGCCTTGTGGAATGACACAGCGCGTATTCGCGATTCCGTACTCCGAAGTAAAAAACGCCTGAGCTAGCGGGCTAACTCAGGCGTTCTTGTGCAATCGGTGCTTACTTGCGCAGGCCCAGCTTGGCGATCAGCGCGGTGTAACGATCGGCGTCCTTGGACTTCAGGTAGTCGAGCAGCTTGCGACGGCGGCTGACCATGCGCAGCAGGCCGCGGCGACCATGGTGATCCTTGGCGTGTTGCTTGAAGTGGGGCGTCAGTTCGTTGATGCGGGCGGTCAGCAGAGCGACTTGCACTTCGGGGCTGCCGGTATCGCCAGCGGCACGTGCGTTGTCGGCAATGACTTCTGCCTTGTTGAGTTGGGTCATGATGTTTCCTAGAAAAACGACAGGCGAACGCAGGGGGAAATCCCCGCGCCGTGAATGATCCGCATGGCTGACCTGCCCATTCGATGGGAATCGACAAAGGCGCCACGCAGAACTTCGGGATTATACGCCATGCCGCCACGCACCCCAAACCGGGTCAATCCAGCCACTTCTGCCAGAACTGCGCCTGCCCCTGGCTCTCGCCCAGATCGTAGGGCGCATAGCCCTGACTGCGGTAGGCGCGCTGCGCGACGGCATTGCCGGCCAGCACTTCCAGCGTGAGCTTGCAGCAGCCGCGCAGGCGCGCCTGCCGCTCGGCTTCGGCCATCAGCGCCCGGGCAATACCGCGGCCGCGGAAGGCCTCGAGCACGGCCACATCGTGCACATTGAGCAAGGGTTGGGCCTTGAAGGTGGAAAAGCCCATGAAGGCATTGAGCAGACCGACCGGCCGGGGTGCGGATCCGGCCTCGCCGCCCTGCCCTGCTGCGGCCGGAACATAGGCCAGCAGGCTCAAGGCATGCGGAAACGCGGCGAGCTGCGGCACCAGGGTACGGCGTGCGTGCTCCGGCAGCGGCTGCCCACCGCCCATGGGATCGCGCGCATAGGCATCGAGCAGCGCCACCACGGCGTCGGCATGCGGCCCATGCGCGTAATCGGCCACGACGATCTCGACAGTCGTTGGGTTGCCTGGCAACAATGGTGCGGCCGCCGATGGCGGAGAGGAATCGACAATCATGGGACAGACAGCAGTAAGGGCAAGTTCGGGCGCAGTGTCGCACAGCCAGGCCGGGCGCAGGCTCCGGGGGCCGATGCGCTGGATCGGGCTGGTGGCGATGGCCGCCGCCGCGCACGGGGCCCTGGCGGCAACCGCGCCCGAGCCTCGGCATCGTTCGGCCCAACACCGGGCCGCGGCCGGCCTCGCCAGTCCGGCCCTGCGATTGCCAGCCATGCAATGGCCGACCACGCATCGCCAAGGCGTTTTCAGGCAGGGCCCGAACAGCGAAGCCGGCTCGGCAGCGCCTGCACGCCGAACGCGCAAGCGGGCCCAGACGCCACCGCCGGGCCCGCGCGGCTCGGGCGGCGAAAGCGTCACGCAGCGCGACCAGCGGCTGCAGCGCGAGTGCCGGGGCCATCCGAATTCGGGCGTCTGCCTCGGGTACGCCCGACCCCGGCGCTGAGGCGGCCGTGCAGCAGCCTTCAGCAACCTGAATCATCAATGATGGTCAGGGCTTACGTGTCTTTTTCAAGATCGCCGAGACAAAAATATAGAGGCTTGAAAAGTGTCTGGACGATCGCAGATCTGCATCAAGCGGCAGCCAGTTCGACACCCGTCCCATCGGATCGCCGCGGTTTTGAACGTCAACCGTTTCATCTGAAAGACACCTATGTTCCTGACGCCTTCCCTGCGCTCCCTGAGCTATTCGCCCGCCCTGCGTTCCTTCGATCGTTCGTTCGAACGCTTCATCGGCGACACCGTGCAGCCGTCCGCGCGCACATCGCAACGTTTCACCGAGAACGAGACGAGCTGGACGCTGTCGCTCGATCTGCCCGGCCTGAGCCGCGAGCAATTGACCCTCACCATCGAAGACAGCGTGCTGCGTATCGCCAGCACGGACGATGCGGCTCGCAAGGTCAAGCTGGCCTACGAGTTTCCGCTGGCCATCGATACCCAGGCCAGTTCGGCGAAGCTCGAGCACGGCGTGCTGACGCTGGTGATCGGCAAGACCGTGCCGCAGAAAACGTCGACGACGCTGTCCATCGACTGACGCCCTGGCTGCCGGGCCAGGCCGCTGCAGCCGGCCCGGCAGTGCCAGAGGCAGATGCTCTCCGCGACCGGGCACGAGCCTGCTCGCGGTTTTTTTATGCCGAAGAGACCCGCGTGGCCGATGCCAGGCCGTGGCGTGGATCTCAATGCCCGAACAGCCGGTCGATCCCGCTTTTCAGGTGCTCCTCCATGGCGAGCCGTGCGGCGGCCGCATCGCCTTGGGCGATGGCGGCTTCGATGGCGGCATGCTCGCGGCGCACGTCCGACAGCCGGTCGTCGCGCGAGCGGCCGCCCAGGCTGCGAACCAGCCCGATGGCAAAACGGGTCTGCTGCGCCAGCGCTGCGAGGGTCATGCCGTAGAAACGGTTGCCGCTGGCCTGCGCGATCGCCGCATGGAAGGCAATGTCTTCCTCCATGGCCGAATCGCCTGCCGCAAGCGCTGCATCGAAACGCTCGCGATGCAAGCGGATATCGGCCATCTGGGCCGGCGTGCAGTTGAGCGCCGCACGCGCTGCGGCCTCGCCTTCGATGCTGCAACGGAACTCGAGAAACGCCCGGATGTCGGGGATGTTGGTGAGCGGACCGTAGTCCATGCCCTTGCCCTGCGGCAAAACCTCGGCCACGAAGTTGCCCGAGCCCTTGCGGGTATGGATGCGCCCTTCTTCGCGCAATCGCGCCAGCGCCTGGCGCAAAACGGGCCGCGAGACGGAGAGCCGCTGGGCCATCGCATTCTCGCCCGGCATCCGGGCCTGGGACTCGAAGCCGGGAGTGCCCAGCAAACGCAGCAAATCGTCGTAGACCTTGTCCTTGAGGAGGCGGTCGGCAGCAGGGCTATTCATAGAGCGTGAGTTTGACCGACTTTGGCCCTGTCTGCAGCTGTGATGACTCTTTCGGCAAACACAAACAGCTTTTAACAGGGTAATCATAAAAATAACAGATATTGACACAAAGGAAGGCTGCCCGCGATACTGCGCTTCAGCACGGACAGCGGCTGGGTCGCACGCTGTGCAAGGCATGCCGCAGCCCGTCTGCGGCTTCGGCCTGGCGTGCTGCCGTGTTTTCTTTCCGTGTTTCTTCCAGTTTTCGGCTTTGTCATCCATGTCCACGATCACCTGCCTGCGCACCTACCGCCTGCCCGACCGTCCCAGCCTGATCTGGCTGGAACTCGAGACCGACGACGGCCTGACCGGCCTGGGCGAAACCTTCCGGGGCGCGGCCAGCGTCGAGACCTGCCTGCACGAAGAACTGGCACCCTGGCTGCTGGGCCGCGACGCACGCCACATCGAGGGCATCTCGCGCCATCTGCTCACGCCCTATGTGGGCTACAACGGTTCGGGCGTGGAGGTGCGGTCGGCCAGCGCGATCGACATCGCACTCTGGGACCTGGCCGGACAACGCCAGGGCGTGCCGGTGTATCAGGCGCTGGGCGGCGGCGCCCGCTCGAGCGTGCCGGTCTACAACACCTGCGCAGGCTACGCTTTCAATACCACCGGACAGCGGCGCGACATCACCGGCGACGACCAGTCCGCGGGCCCCTACGACGATCAGGTGGCGTTCATGCGGGATGCCGGCGCACTGGCCACCAGCCTGGTCGACGAAGGCTACAAGGCCATGAAGATCTGGCCTTTCGACATCTATGCACCGGCCAGCGCAGGCCACATGATCAGCCTGCCGGACCTGGAGAAAGGGCTGCAGCCTTTCCGCCAGATCCGCGAAGCCGTGGGCAATCGCATCGAGGTGATGTGCGAGCTGCACAGCCTCTTCGGGGCCCATTCGGCGCTGCGCATCTGTCAGGCGCTCGAGGAATTCGGTGTGTTCTGGGTCGAGGATCCGCTCAACAAGATGGACGATCCGCAAGGCCTGGCCGACTTGCGCCGCCGCACGCGGGTACCGATCTGCGGCAGCGAGACGCTGGGCGGCCTTCGCCCCTTCCGGGATCTGCTGGCGCAGGACGCGCTGGACGTGGTGATGCTGGATCTGGCCTGGTGCGGCGGTTTCACCGAGGGCCGCAAGATCGCCGCGCTCGCGCAGGCCTACAACAAGCCCCTGGCCCCGCATGACTGCACCGGTCCGATCACGCTGATGGCCGGCCTGCACATGGCGCTGCATGCGCCGACGGCGATCTACCAGGAGGTGGTGCGGGCAACGCTGGCCACGTGGTATCGCGACATCGTCACGCACCTGCCGGTGATCGACAACGGCATGGCGCTGCCGCCCACGGCGGTCGGTCTGGGCACCCGGCTGGCGCCGGCGTTCAAACAGAAGCCCGGGCTGATCGTGCGCGAGACCCGCAAAGCCTGAACGGCACACGGCCCGGCTCTTCGTCCTTCTTTCAAACTCGTTTCACGCGCCTCCATGCACATCCTGATCGCGGGCCTGCACGCCCCTCATGCACCCCGGCTGCAATCGCTGCTGGGCCCCGAACACCGCGTCGAGGGCATACCGGCCTTTGCCGACACCGGCGAGATCGCCGCCGACGTGGTGGTCTGCAACCAGATCAACCCGCAGCAGGCCGCGCGGCTGCGCTGCCGGTTGCTGCAGGTGCCCGGCGCGGGCTGGGAACAGATTGCCTGCGAGGCTCTGCCGGCGGGTCTGCCGGTGAGCAATGTGCACGGACACGAGGTGCCGATCGCCGAATTCACGCTGCATGCGGTGCTCGAACATCAGTTGCAGCTCTGGAAGTACCCCGCCCGACTCGATGCGCAGGCCTGGGCGGAGGTCTACAAGGCCAGGCCTCAGCACGACGAGGCCTGGGGCAAGACGCTGGTGCTGGTCGGTTTTGGGCATATCGGGCAGGAAATCGCACGCCGGGCACGGGCTTTCGGCATGCGGGTGGTGGCCGTGACGCGCAGCGGACGGGCAGCGACCGAGGGCCCGGCAGTTGGCCTGGCCGACGAGACCGTGGCGGTTGCGGAGCTGGCCTCGGTGCTGCCGCGGGCACAGGCCCTGGTGCTGTGCTGTCCGCTCGACGACAGCACGCGCGGCCTGATCGGCGCGCGGCAACTGGCGCTGATGCCGCCCGGCGCTCTGCTGGTCAACGTGGCACGGGCCGAGGTGGTGGACGAAGAAGCGCTCTATCACGCGCTGACCGGCGGGCAACTGGGCCGTGCCGCACTGGATGTCTGGTACAGCTACCCCAAGGCCGGCCAGACGCCGGCGCCGCCGTCGCGCTGGCCTCTGCATGAGCTGCCGAATGTGCGCGGCACACCTCACATCTCGGCCATCACGCCCGCGCTGCTGGAGCGGCGATATGCCTTCATCGCCCACAACACGATGCGGGTGGCGCAGGGCCTCGAGCCCGAGAACGTGATCTACCGGTCGCGCTGAATGCCGGCCGACGGCTGAACCGGCGGCGCCTGCCGGCCAGCCCCGCAGACCGGTCCCGTTCAGCGGAACCGCGCCGATCACCGGCACCACGCTTTCATCGAATCCGAACACACCCCGTCAGAGGCCGGGTATGCCGCTGCTTTGCCTATCGATTCAACGACACCAGGAGACAACGACCATGACTTTCGACTCTTTTCGCATCCGCCGGTCCGGCAGCCGCCGAGCCCTGCTCCGTGCCTGCCTGCCACTGGCCGCGGCCGTGGCGACCTGGACGGCCGGCAGCGTGCAGGCGCAGGACAGCGCACAGGCCTATCCCAGCAAGATGATCCGCATCACGGTGCCCAACCCACCGGGCGGAACCTCGGACGTGCTGGCACGGCTGCTGGCCAAGGAACTGGGCAGTTCGCTCAAGCAGACGGTGGTGGTGGAAAACAAGGCCGGTGCCAATGGGCACATCGGTGCCTCTTATGTCGCGAAATCGGCACCCGACGGCTACAACCTGCTGCTGCTCGACATGAGTGTGCTGACCATCGGCCCGGGCGTGATGCCGCAGCTCAACTACGATCCGGTGCGCGATCTCGCACCCATCGCGATCCCGGCCTATTCGCCCCACCTGCTGGTGGTCCGCAACGATCTGCCGGCCAGCAATCTCGACGAGCTCACGCGTTACGCCAAGAGCAGCGGACAACCGCTGAGCTTCGGCACGCCGCTGGCCGCGATCAGCCAGTTGGCCGGCGTGGTGCTGGCGCAGAACCGTGGGTTCGAGCTCAATGTGATCGGCTACAAGGGCGGAGCGCAAGCGCTGGCCGACCTGGCCGGTGGACAGATCGACTCGGCCATGGCCAGCGTGCTGGCGACCGCGCCTCTGGTTCAGGGCGGCAAGGTCAAGGCGGTGGCCGTGACCAGTGCCCAGCGTTTCAGCACGATTCCGAATGTGCCGACGGTGGCGGAAACCATTCCGGGCTTCGTCACGGGATCCTGGCAGGGCCTGCTGGCACCGGCCGGTACGCCCCAGGCCATCCTGGACAAGCTGGAAGCCGAGATCCATCGCATCGTCGCGCAGCCCGAGATCCGCCAGCGCCTGCAGGAACTGGGATCGGAGCCCGTCGGCAAGAACCGCACGGAGATCAGCCAATGGATGAAGGAAGAAACCGTGCGCTGGGGCAAGGTCGTCAAGGACAACAACATCAAGGCGGATTGAGCCGGAATCCGGCTGGGGCCTGCGCTCAGACGATCACGGGCTCGGGCTCGAGCCGGATGCCGAAGCGCTCGTAGACACTGGTCTGGATGGCCCGGGCCAGCGTGACCACTTCGCCGCCGGTGGCGCCGCCGCGGTTGACCAACACCAGGGCCTGGCGGTCGTAGACGGCGGCGTGCCCCATGCTTTTGCCTTTCCAGCCGCAGGCATCGATGAGCCAGCCGGCCGCCAGCTTGAAACTGCCGTCGTCGAGCTGGTAGTGAACGATGCGGGGCTCGCGCCCGATGATGTCGGCACATTGTTCGGCGGTGACGGTCGGGTTCTTGAAGAAACTGCCCGCATTGCCGACGACGCGCCAATCCGGCAGTTTGTTCTGCCGGATGTCGCAGACCCAGCCGAAGATGTCCCGTGCAGTGGGCTGCTCGACACCGGTTTCCTCCTGCCGCTTCTGCAGATCGAGGTAACCGAGCTCGGGCCGCCAGGCCTTGGGCAGGCGCAGGCGCACACGGGTGATGAGGGCCCGGCCGGCCAGGCCGAAGTCGCCCGGCTGCGCGGCGGCGTGCTTGAAGACCGAGTCGCGGTAACCGAAGCCGCACTGTGCGGCGCTCAGCGTGAAGGACTCGCCGCTGGCGAGGTCGATGGCGTCGAGCGATTCGAAGCGATCCTGCAGTTCGACGCCGTAGGCACCGATGTTCTGCACCGGGGCGGCACCGACGGTGCCCGGGATGAGCGCCATGTTCTCGAGGCCGGGCAAGCCCTGCTCGACGGTCCAGGCC
>ERZ1031720.86-NODE-86-length-11763-cov-9.119576_pt1 | contig 11763 bp, 15 predicted proteins | sample MGYA00518750_ERZ1031720 | MGnify/ENA primary metagenome ERZ1031720 (study PRJEB33718, sample SAMN03160008) | human skin metagenome | collected 2014-04-10 | study: EMG produced TPA metagenomics assembly of the PRJNA266117 data set (Human skin bacterial metagenome and... | reverse complement strand
TAAGAGACAGGGGGTGGACATGGTGATTCAGGGAGTAGAAGGAAGGGGGACCACGCCCAGGCCTGGCGTGGATCAAAGCAATGCGGGTCAGGACAGGCCGATAGCGCGTCGAACCTGCGCGTACAGGTCGACGCCCTCGACCTTGAACACCATGCCGGGCACATCGATCTCGATGGTGTCGACGCCGTCGATGACCAGCTTGTAGTAGCTGACGCTGATGGCGTGGGTGTGGCTGGTCTCCTCGCCGGCCTGGGCTTCGCCCATGTCGAGCTCGCGCAGGCGGCCGGACACATGGACCTCGACGGCCATGATGGTCCCGGACTCGTCGTCATAGGCCCCCATCCAGCGCCACTGGTTGGCGTTGTGCGTGGTCGCCCCGAAGGCCGCGATGCCGACCTTGAGCAAGCCGCCGGCATTGAACGTCATCTCCAGCTTCTCGTGGCCAAGATCCACTTCGATAGGACCGTTCATGCCGCCGCCACGCCATTCCTCGACCTTGCGGGTGAGCTTGGGCAGCGTGACGGATTCGATTTCGCCTTGGAAATTGTTGCCGTCCTTGAACAGCATGAAATTCTTGAGTTTGAAGGGCAAGCCCATGGTGGTGCTCCGTTAGGTGGGGGTGGGCTGACCGGCCCCGTGTGGGACCGGAGCGGGCGATCAGGCGCTGGCGATGGCCTCGGCGAACTGCGCGAGATAGCTATCGGTGATGGACTGTTCGAAGATGAGGTTCTCGAGTCCCGGGGTGGGCGTGTAGTCGTAGCTGATGAGCAACTGCCCGGCGGCGAGGTTGGCCGCGTCGTTCTGATCCGGGTCGAACCAGGCCGTTGCACCGACGATGCGGCCACTGCTGACCATGTCGCGGAACAGCTTGTTGATGTAGCCCAGCATGTCCTTGACCAGGGTCGGCGTCATCGGCTGGTCGATGAACGCCATGTGCCCCTCAGCGATGGTGTCGGCCATGATCTGCGCGGTACGGGTGTAGTTCTCGAACGGGAACTTGCCGCCCTTCATCTCGCACGTCCGGCTACCCCAAAAGCGGTAGCCGGCCTGGTTGATGATGGTCGTGACTTCCAGCCCGTTGAGGTAGCCGGCGTCGCTCTCGGGGTTCTGCAGATCGAAGAACACCGGCGTGCTGATGCCCTCGGGGCCGTTGATGACGGCATTGGAGAGCGACTTGTGCCATCCGATGGTCTGATCGAGCTTGGCGCGCAGGCCCATGGCATAGGCCACGGGGCTGGACTCGACGATGGCGCTGGTTGCCGTGTCCCACGACAGAAAGCGGGGCCACAGCACCATCAGCTCGCGCTGGCCGAATTCATCGCGGTAGGTGGTGGCTTCTTCCTTGGTCTGGGCCACGGCAATGCCGTCCGCGCCACGAGCCGCCACATAGGCGAACGCACGCAGCGACTGGCAAGCCGTGGCCAGGGCGTTGGCCACGGTCTTGGTGTCCAGATCCGGCGCACCCAGAATGCGGGGCTTGACGCCCAGTTCGCTCTGCGCGGACAGCAGTGCCTGAATGCCCGTGCGTTGGCCGGTGGCGGTGGTGGTGCCGACCACGTTGGAGGTTGTTTCTGCCGGCGTGGCACCGGCCTCGACGCGCACGACCACGACCACGGCACGGGACTGTGCGCCGATCTGCTGCAGCGCCTTGGCGAGCGTTCCGCCTGCGCCCGCCTTGCCGACGGCGCCCGCCGGGTTCGTGAGCAGCACCGGCACGTTGAGGGGGAACGCCTCGGCGTCGGCAGCGGGCGCGGTGGCTACCAGGCCAATGATGGCCGTCGAGATCATGCGGATGGCTGCGCCGACGGCCGTGGTTTCGAAGACGCGGACGCCGTGATGGTATTCGTAAGCCATGGGCTTTACTCCGGTTGCGGGGTGGTGTGGGGCGTGGCCACCAGCGGCGCCACGTCGGGGTTTTCAGTCACAAAAGCGTCGAGCTTCTGCTGCGGGGTCAGGGGCTGTGGCACGGCCGGACGGGGCACGAGTTCCCACAGCACACCGTTGAAGCGCGGCCACTGGTCGGCAGGCCATTGCGAGTGCCAGAGACCGTCCTCGTCCTGGGTGAGCCAGCCTTCGGGCATGGGAGCCTCGACGGCACCGCGCGGCGGGTAGAAGGTTCCGGGTTCAAGTTCGCACTCCCAGGAATCGACCACGGCCAGGAACAGCCCGGCGCCGTTGAGTTGAAAGGCGTTGCGTCGGTTGCGCATCAGAAGACCCTAATGGTTGGAACGTAGGCCCGGCCGTTGGGGTTGGCGTGGTCGCCGCCCTGTTCCAGCACGCGGCCGGTGTGGCGGTGCCTGCCGCCCCGGCTGGTGGGTTCTTCTCGGGTGACGCCACCGCCGCCGCCAGCAATGCCGTCGTAGTCGCGGCCCTGATCCCATTGGCCTTTGACGATGTGCTCGTGTTCGCCGCCTTCGTCGATTTCCAGACCGTGCCCGTGCCGCTTGTTCTGGCTATTGAGCCACGCGCCGACGGTCATGCGGGTATCGAGGCCACGGCCCATGTCCGCGTTGCCGTCCCAGCCGCCACGGTCATCGGGCAGGTTGAAGGTATTGAAGCCGTCGCCTGCGCCGAAGCGGGTGCCGATCTTGGCGAACAGGCGCGCGTAGGCTGTCCGGCTGATCGCCGCGCCGTCGCGCACCCGCCATCCCGATTCAATGGCTTCGGTCGGCATCTTGCCGATGGAGCCGATGGGCACAAGTCGGTCGAACAAAGCGTCGACCTCGGCCCGGCTGTACACGCCGAGGTTCGTGCGAGACGTGGCCGCATTGGCCACGTCGGCGAGGTTCTTGCTGCGTTCCAGCGGCGCAGGCGCGCTGCCGGTCGGTTCGTTCTGGGCAAAGATCGCAACGGTGCCCGCCGGGTAGCTGGTGGCCAGCGTCAACAGGCTCGGATCTTCCGGGTCTGCCGTCCATTCGTTGCGGCGCAGGCGCTCGCCGTTGATGTAGACCACCAGGCCGCGCGTGGTGGTCACGTCCAAGTCGACCACGGTCTGATCCGCTCCCAGGAGCTGGCTTTCCTCGATGCAGTCAACCGTGACGTTCTGCGCGTCCGGATCGACCCATTCGGTGTCGCCGTCTTGGTTCGATTTCTTGCGCAGCACCTGGTTGGTCGTGCCGCCAGGGATCAGCGCTGCACTGGTGATGCTGTTGCGCACCCAGGACTGGGTAGCGATCACCACATTGGGATCAATGGTGAACGTGATGCTGTCGGCGTTGAGCACCGCGAAAACCAAGCGCACCGACGTGTCGCTGAAGGCGCCTTCAGAGGCCTCGGGTTTGTAGACCAGCGGGAGATTGCTGACGACGTAGAAATTGCCGTTGGCGTCGACCACCGCGGCTTCCCGGATGTTGAAGCCGCCCACGCTGCTGGGAATGATGGCCTCAGCGATGTACTGCCGGTCATCGTCGGGGTTGGGGTAGACGCGGTTGAGGGTGACGCGAAAACGCTCGCGCACCAACTGGGTCATGGTGTCCGACACCTCGACGGGGTTGCCTGCGCCGTCGCCGATAGCCATCACCACCAGCTCCGTTTTGGAGCCAGTGACGTTGGCCCGGTTCATCTGCCGCAGGCCTTCGAGAGTGTGGATGGTTTTGAATGCCATGCCGCCAATTTGCCGATGATTTCGCGCGGGCGCGAGTGGTGGCCAATGTGGCGGTGACGGGTACGGATCAAGCTGTCCAACTCACGGAAGGGAAGCCGCCGTTTTTTCGGCTCTGAAGCAAGTGACATGAAATTTGCCTGATACTGGTGCTCCTAATTGGAGGAAATGCGATGTCTGATACGACCCCGAACCAACATGTGCAAGCTGTTATTGATGATAGACAAGAGGCGGAGCGAGTCATAGATGAAATCGTGGCGCTGCTTCGGCAGCGCGGATATGACGTTACTCGAGAAGCTGTACGGCAGGCTGTACTGCAAAAAGCCCATTCATATCCGGAAGCCAGTTTAGCGGCGGTAGCCCGCGACATTCTTGCTAGGTTATTGGATGGGTCCCTGACAGTGGATGATTTTTTGGGATTTCCACCGTCAAAAATTAGCATTCCCAAGAATAAATTTTGATCGTATCGAATCACGCCTACCACAGCCCGTATCAGCGGGCTGCTTACTGGTCGTTCACCAGAGGAACGCTTACGGGAACACCACGCCACGCGCAGCCACCCGGTTCTGCATTGCTTGCATGACGGCGTGGAGTTGCTCAACGCTCAGCGCTGCGCTGTACACTGCAGCCCCCATCCACTTTCCACCCAGCAGCAACGTGTTGGCCGTATGTCGATACAGTCCTAGACTCAGCGTGTCAGGCGCCGTCAGGTACTGGTCCATCCAGGTCTTGAGAGCCTCGGCGCTGACCGTTACCGCTTGACGCCCCAGTCCGTCTGTCAGGTATAGCGCCCCTGCGCTCTTGTCGAAGGCTAGGCCGATGACCTTCGGAACGTTACCCGACGACCCCGGAACCGGCGCGCGCTGGTTGGCCGGCGTCACCCCAGGAATGTTGCTTCCATCACCAGCAAAAATCGCAACATTCCCCAAGGCTCCAGACGTTTGCTGAAGAAGTGCGTTGACCGCGAACCGTTTGTTTGATGGATTAGCACCGGTCGCGATATTGACGTTGATGGAGGCCTTGGGGGACAGCAAGTTGGCATAGTTGACTGCCGACGCTCCCTCCGCTGCGATCTGGACGGCCATCACCACACTGAATGAGCCCCCGAGGGTCAGCGGGGTGTGAATGGGAATGCCGTTGACCGGCACAGTGAATCCGTATGACTCTTTGATAGGCTGGCCCCACAACGGGGCCAGTACGGCATGGCGGTCGTGTCCACTCGAATCGAGGAACGCGCCAGCATGGGCTTGACCATTTGCACCTTCTTCTGCAAGGTACAGGGCGTAAAGGTCGGTTGCAGGAAAGCCCGCAACGATCTCTTCGACGACAGGCAGATTCGAGGATCCAACGGAGACTGAACGAAACTTGATTTTGGTGGAAAGCGACATCAAACACTCCAGGTTTGAGGAATACGGAAAAGAGTGCACCAGTTGTGATTCGGGTAGGGCTTGCCCACCAGTGCGGCGATGTTGGCTGCCGGGTAGTCCCCCGATCCAGCCGTGTACTCGTAGTTGTCCAGGGAAACAAACGGGTCGCTGTCTCGTAGCATCCCTGCACCACCGGTTTGCTGGCTTGCGTACCACACGTAAGCCGTACCGCTGATATCCCGACTCCACTCCAACTTGACCAGGTATCCGTCAACGATCGACACACCCGTCAGGGTCACATCCCCCTGGTCATCAACCACGCGGAAACCCTTGGCTGCAAGAGTGGCGGCCACACTGCCGACATAGGGGGTATCGAAGACAAGCGGTGCGACCGGGACATGAAACAGGACATAGCACCAGCGCGAGTGCATTTCCACCTTGAAGGGGTGCACCGGTTTCCAGTCTTTGCGCTCAACGAGCACGCGATGCATGACCTTGGCAGCCACATTGCCGAACCAGCGCACGCCGTTGGCGTCGAAGTGCCCTCCCTTGTCTGTGTACGGGTAGCTCGGACCAACCATCCAGACGTCCCTGCGATTCAGTGCAGCCTTCAGTTGAGCCATGGGCACGCCCGCAAGAACCGCATCCTTCACCCAACCCATGGACGTCTGATAGATGAAAACGGCAGGCGACAAGGGCTGTCCAAAGATTGCGCGGCCGTCGATCTGCATGTCGTTGAACCACGCATCCTGCAACGCACCGTAGTCAGCCTCTGATGTGGCTGCACCAAAGGTGGTGTCCGAGTTGTACTCGCCTTGCATCGGCAGTGTGGCGAGGATCTGACTTGGCTGCGCCTGGGCGTCGGCGATGGCTTTAATCTGGGCAAGGGCGCTGGTGTAGCGACCATACGCGCCAGCAGGATGGCCTTTACTCAGGGCTTCGATAGTCCTGCCTGAGATGCCTACAGCTGCTGCAACCAGTTGGCGGCTCACATCTGCATAGGGCAACCCGAACTTGTCGCAAAACAGTCGCTTTAACCCGTTGCATGCTCCCTCGAGCGGCGTCTCGCCCCGCGCGTTGTCACCCGTTGGAAGCGTCGCCGTCTGCTCATCATTCAACTGCGAGCCATCGGTATTCGATTGATGCGTCGCGACCAGAGGATAAAAAGCCGATGACCCAACCGGCAAGAAGGTGTTGGATGCCACGCCCTGTGGACGAAGGGACTGACCAAGCATCAAATTCCCTGCGATCTGCGTCTTCGACTTACGTGGCCAGGTCTCGTTCGCGGTTCCGAGTGATTGACCATTACCAACGATGACGTTGTACTTGTGCGAAATCGATGGGATACCCGAGATCGTTCGATCACGCACGGCGGCGGCACGAGCTCGCGCCGCTTCGATCAGTGCAGTCGGTGCTGCGTCGCCGTCGTCGCCCAGGGAGTACCACTTGCCGTTGAGCATTCCAGCAAACGGCACATCATTGACATCGACAAACACAAGGTCGTAGTTGAACGATCCAAAGGACACCTCGACCTCATCGTCCTGGCCGAGGAACATGCCGTGCATGGTCGCCAATGGAATCGTCAACCCGCGCGAGCCAGCTTCCTGCGGGCCGACGCCTGCCAGGAGCTGGTTGAACTGATCCACGAAGACTGTGGGGAACAATTTGCGCTGACCGTTGATAGACACCGCATATTGGCGATCAACCTCTTCACTGATGAGCCTCCGCCGAGCGTCGACCTCTGCAGCGACCTCTTCGCTTGCGACGATGTCATCTCGCCGCATGGATACACCGGCCACATTCTCAAAAATAGTCGTCCGCTTGAGCCCGGAAGGGCCATTCTTGAAAATCTTGAAGAACTTGTTTGGGGTCGAGGCTGTTGCAGCAATGCCCTCTGCCTCAGTGTTGACGGTCGGATAAGCCCCTTGTGTAAGCACGATCTGCACACCATCCTGAACGGTCTTGACCCCTTCAGTGACAGTCGCCACTGCACCCGAATGACGCAGTTCCTCATGGATCTTCCGCAGGTTCGGCATTGGGCCGGAATCGGTCTGCACATCGCCAGCCGGATCGTGGATAAAGCTGCGCAGCGTGTCGACCGCCTCGCCAAATGGGATGACGCGTTCGTTGAGTTCCTGGGTCATAGATCGTCCGGAATCGTGAGGGCTTGCGGCAGTGCCGTGTGCACGAGGTGAAGAATGGAATTGACGGCCGGCAAGGTGCTTTCGGCTTCGCCGAACACAGCCGCGTCGATGAGCAGGTCCAAGGCCATCCCGCCGTCGCTGTAGCGAGGTGTGCCGTCCGACACCGTGATGTCGTTGCCTGTGGTGGCGAAAGCAGCCACGCGCAGCCGGCTGTCGCTGGTGACAGATGGCACGACACGGTCAAGATGAGAGCGCGTGTTCTTCGCGCGGTCCACCACTTGGGAGAGTCGCTTGAGCTGAGCCTGTGTGTAGCCGGATTGCCGTGCGTCGAGGTGAAGGCGGAAGGTGTAGGGGGCTGCAGCGGGAATCTGCTGATACCACTCCTGCACCGTGCCCGTGACGCCCAACGCAGCGACGGCCTGCTGTACGGCTCCGATGGTTCCCTTGGCTCGCTTGATCTCAATGGACGATGCGATGACCTGCCGCTTGACGTTGGCGTCCCATGAGTCGTCCCAGTCGTCGACGCGAAAGGCATAGGCGAGCCAAGGCAGCAGATGCTCCGGGCAGGCCCAGGGGTTGAGCATGTCGCGGATCGGCACCGAGATGGCCGTCAGGTTGGCCCCCAGGCGCGACATCGCGCGCTCCATCGCGGTTGCGTTGGGCGGCAGCAGCGTGATGTCAGTCACCGTCAACCTCGACCGTCAACGTGATGGCGTCGCAGTAAGCGGCCTGGCTGGCCTCGACGACGACGTCAGCCAGGGGCTGGGCGAGCGTCACGCGCAGCGCCCCGGGCTGGTGAAGGGCGCGGTGAATTCCGCTGATGCTCGGCCCCATGCCCAACAGGCGGGTAGCGTTGGCGTAGGCCTGGCCTGCGGCGCCCGCCTGCTCACGCACAGTTTCCGGGCTGGAGCCGTTCGACACGTAGATGGCTGCCTCGATGGTGTAGTGCACGATGCTGGCCGACAGCACCGTGACCTGATCGGTCAGGGGGCGCACCTTGAAGGCATTGAGCGCTGACGCGACGGCTGCCAGCAGCTCGTCGCTGGCCACGCCATCGCCTTCACGCGAAAGGACGTAGACCAACACCTGCCCCGGGGCCGGGCTGACGATACGGGCGTCGAGCACCTGGGCACTGGCCGACAGGGCGTGGTAGCGGTAGCTGTCGGTACTGCCCGCCGTGGTATAGCTCTCCAGGCTGAGCAGGATGCGCGCGCGGAAGTCGTCGTCGGCTTCACGCACTGCCGGCACCGGCGGCACGGCCTCGATGTCGGCTTCGACCAGTGTCAGGCGCAGCACGCCCAGATTCGCACCGCGCTGGTCAAGATCGGTGCCTGTGGCGTAGGCCAGCATGGTGGCCTTGGCCGAGTCGTTGACGTGGGCGCGCAGGGCCAGCTCCCGGTAGACGTTGTCTTCGAGCAGGATGGTCAGGGGCTCCGACTCCAGCGCGAGGGTCGCTGTGATGTCGGCCTGCATGTCGGCGGGCATGGCGGCGATCAGCTCGGCCTTGCGTTCGGCCAGCAGCGTCTCGAAATTCAGTTCTTCAATGACGGCCGGTGCGGGGACTTGCGACAGATCGATCATGCTGCGCCCCCGATGGTCACGGTCTGCTGGGTCGCGGCAAACGCGCCCCGGTCGAGGCGCTCAAGGTAGAAGGTGCACTGACCGCCTTCGCCCAGCACTGCACGGGCGCGGCGAATGGTCGTGCGCGGCTCCCATTTCATGATGGCTTGCACGGCAGCGGCCTGCAGGCGCAGCAGGTTGGATGGTGTGGCCGGCTGGTCGACCAGCGACGGCACCAGGCTGCCGAAAGGCCGCCGCATGACGCGTGAGCCGATGGGCGTGGTCAGGATGATCCGGATGGATTGGCTGATGTGGTCGGCGAGCGACATGCGCCGGCCGGTTGTGGCGTTCATCATGATTCGGTCGGGGTGGGTTGGGCGGTTTGCTGGCTGCCGATGGCGACGCCGCCGTGCGGATGCTTGACCAGGCTGACACCAGCGGCGACCAGATCCACGCTGGCCGTCAGGGTGCCTTCGATCTGGGCGGATGACGTTGCACCCGCTGCCACGCCGCTGCCCTTCATGCCGCCCTGGTAGGTGAGCGTCCCCTGCACCGTGCAGTGCCCGGTCAGCGTGGTCTGCGGGCTGTCAATTGTTGCTACCTCGGTCTTGATGACGACGCTGGCCGGGGCGGTGATCGCAGCCGTACCGCCTGCGGGCAGGGTGATGTCCAGGGCGTGCGCCTGGTGGTCGTACTCGGCCACGGCACCGTCCGGGTAGACGATGGTGGTCTTGTTGGGGTCTAGCGTGGGGGCCGGGTTGGAGTCGGTGTTGAAACTGCCGATCACACGCGCGTTCTTGGGGTCGCCGCCGATGGCCAGCACGATCACCGTCTCGCCGATGGTGGGCGGATTCCAGGTGCGGGTGCTGCCCGCGCGGTGTTCTGCGTAGCGCAGCCAGTCGCTGTACCGTTCTTCGGAGAACTGCACGCGCACCCAGGCCCCTGGCCCACGACCGTAGTTCACATGGCTGATGACGCCCTCGCGCACCACGTTGTTCAGCAGGCGCTGCACTTCGGCGTTGAAGAGGGCTTGGTCTTGACTCATGCCCCCAATGTGCCGAGGGCTCCGCGCGTGCGCGAGCTTTGCCGCGTGTGCCGGTGCCGGGTACGGAAAGCCCCCCGCCGGTGTGGCCGTTATGCGCCGCCGGTGGCGTGCTTGAGGATGATGTCGGCGATCAGATCGTGGTCCGCATCGGTGACGCCCAGCAGCTCGCGCCGGGCATACCGAACCTCAGGGCTCTTGGGGTTGCGGAAATCGACGCGGTCGCGCAGGCCCAACTGGTGGACCCGGGCCGTGCGGCTGACATAGGGGGCAATCGACACGGTCGCGGTGCTGGTCGTGGCCGAGCGCTTGAGGTAGCGCGCCTTGCGCAGCCCTTCGAACATCCGCTTGATGCGGCCGGCCTTGTCCCGGGTGCGCGGCTTGCGAGGATCGAAGGGGCTGCCGTCCGGGTTGCGCTGATCGGCAATGCGGTGGTTCTGGCTGCGCTGCAACGCCTGGGCGATTTCCGCCATAGCGGCCTTGCGCGCTGCCGGGCCCAGGTTCTCGAGCAGCGGCGAGGCCCAGCCCGCCAGATCGTCGAGGGCGTCGGCCATCAGTACGGCCCCGCCACGACCCACGTGGTGCCGGAGCCGGGCGCCGCCGGCGTCACTTCACCCAGGTGCTCCGTGCGCAGGCGCCGCTTGCCGTCGACCACATCCTCATGCACGGCGACGTTCTCGACCAGATCGACCTTGATCACGAGGTCGATTGTGTTCGCGTCGATGAATTCAGCTTCAAAGCGAACAGCGCGTTCCCGCTGTTCCTTGTTGAGCGCGATGTCGGGCTGATGCGTGCTCAGCCAGGCCAGCACGGGCACGGCCACCTTGTCCACGTCGCCGGTGAAGTCCAGCAGCACCAGGGTGCCGGTGTACCGATACGCGAAGGCAAGCGACGACGTGCCCTTGGCCACCAGCGTGCCCTGGTCGGCGAACACCTTGAGCCGCTGCGGATCGGTGGTGTACTCGGGCATGGCCTGGGCCAGGAATGCCCGCAGGGCGTGGAGCTTCTTCACGAGGGACCGATCAGCGCTGTTTGCGCATCTCGCGCACGTTGTTCCACACCACGTACACGTAGACGGCGCATGCCACAGCGAGCAGGAGCACCCAGTACTGGCCCTGCAGACCGCCGAGGAACATCAGCAGGCCGAGGACGGTCACCAGCGGAACCTTGACCAGCAGCAGGCCGGGCAGAACACCGACCCGGGCGAACAGCTTGGCCATGAGCGGGTTGAGCTCAGATCCCCCACGACCGAGGATGCGATGCGTGGTGTAGATGTCGGCGAGGTTGAGCGCGCACAAGAGGATGAAGAGAAAAATCATGGGGCTTCCTGTCGTAGGTTTTCCCAGTCCTGGCGGGCCTGGGTCAGGGCGCGACGGACGGCGTTGTAGCTGTCGATACAGACGTTGAGGTCGCGGACGGCGTCGTCGCCGCTGTCGGTGATGGCGACAAGGTTTGCACCAGTCGCCGGGTCAAGTTCGGTTCGCGCTTCTTCAGCCCCAGCGCTGGCACTTCCAGCGGCGGCGGGCAGATCAGGCTGGCAGGCACCGGCGCTACTGCCAGCGGCTGGGCGGGTGGGGACTGACAGGCGGACATGGCCAGCGCGAACGTCAGCAATGAAAGCGTCTTGAGCCTTTTTCTCACGGGTCTTTTCCTCCTGATGGCGGGTGTTGATGTCTTCGAGCTCCAGGCGCAGATCGGTGGCCTGTCGTTGGGCCTTGTCTCGGGCTACCACCGCGTCGGCAAGCGCCTTGGCGGTGGCCTGGTCGACCTGATCCTGCGCGGCGTTCCAGAGGACCCGCGTTTCGGCCTGGCCCCGGGCATATCCGGCAGCGTCGACGCGATGCACGCCCCAGCCCAGGGCAGTGAGGACGGCGAGGACGGCTGCCGCGATCAGCCAATGAGCGGCTTTCATGACGCGGCCTTCAGACACTCGGCCTGCTGCCGCAGGCGATCCGTCCACACGCCGCCGCAAATCTTGTTGCCCGGCGTGGAGCAGTCATATCCCCCGGCGAACTTCCATGCCGGGATGGCATTGCACGCACCGATGTA
>ERZ1031720.85-NODE-85-length-12042-cov-9.770752_pt1 | contig 12042 bp, 17 predicted proteins | sample MGYA00518750_ERZ1031720 | MGnify/ENA primary metagenome ERZ1031720 (study PRJEB33718, sample SAMN03160008) | human skin metagenome | collected 2014-04-10 | study: EMG produced TPA metagenomics assembly of the PRJNA266117 data set (Human skin bacterial metagenome and... | reverse complement strand
GAGATTTCTGCCTGTCTCGTGGGCTCGGAGATGTGTATAAGAGACAGAGGCTGGGGTGTGCGAGGTTGTCGAACGCACCGGGGCGGTTGTTCGTGGGCAGCAGCTCGGGGCAGGTGTAGTCGTCGCGGCCGAGCCAGTCGCGCGGCTCGGGCCGGTGGACGCCGGCGTGGCGCGCGCTGCGCGCGGCCCGCTCGGGGGCGAAGGCAGCGCGAGCGTGGCGCTCTTGCGCGGTGACGCTGTCGAGCATGAAGCGATTGGGTGGGTTCTTGGTCATGCGAGCCATCCAGTCTTCAAAGCCAGAACGACGGCGAGTCCCAGACAGGCCATCACAGCGACGACCAGCAGCTCGCGGCGGTTGTCGCGCTGGGCCTGACGCAAGGCTTCTTCGTGGGCTGCGGCAGCCAGCAGGGCGTCCACATCGTGGCGGGTGAGTCGTGGGCGGTTCATGCGGATTTCCTTTTCAACATGGATTCGAGCGAAGGGAAGGGGAGCACTTGGCCATCAGCGGCCGGCGTGAAAAGATCCGGCTGGCCAGCAGCGGGTGCAGCGGCGCGGCGCGTGCGCCGGGCCGGGGCCTGCAGGCCCTGCACGCGGGCGAACGTTTCGCGCACGTCGGTGCAGGCGGCCGGGGTGTAGGGATGCGGAATGTGGACCTTGTGGGCCATGGGCGGCACGAACGGCCGGTGCTGCGTGGGCAGCGTGGTGGTCTTTGCAGGGCGTGGCATGGTGGTGGCTCCTCAGGTGGTGCTGGGTCGGTTAGGCGCTGGCCAGGGCGAAGGCAGCGCGGAGGGAACTGGCGCGGCGGACCATTGCGGCCACGTCGCTGCCCGGCTTGGGTGCCGGTGGTGCGGTTTTGAGCAGCGCGGCGGCTCGCTCGGGCATCTGGAACGTGGTCCGAATGCCGTCGATGACGTTGATCCGGGGTTCGCGGGGGGCCTGCGGACCCTTGCCAGCCGGTTTCGGTGCCGGCGGGGGCTCGATTTCGGTCGTTGTGGCCAGCGGCCGCAGCGATCCGGCGGCGTCCAGCAGCTCGCGGAGGCGGTTGCCGGTGAGGCGGGCCGTACAGTTATTGAAACGAGTCCAAGGGCGGCCCAGCGCTGCGCGCTCGGCCTGGGTCTGCTCGGCTGCGCCTTCGCTGGAAGCCAGGGATACCCAGGCTTGGCGACGGCTGACAAGCCAGTGGCCACCGGCTGTTTCGACGCCGACAGTGGTCATGCGGTCGGCCACTTCGCCATAGCTGTTGGTCACGTCGGGGGTGACGCGGATGGCGGGGCGTAGCATCCATTCGCGACGCTTGCGGCACATGCCGCCCTGCGCTTGCACGTAGCCGCGCCAGTTGGCCTGCAGCGTGCCCATCTTGTGGCACGAGCGCCAAGCCTTGACCGCTGCCGCGTCGCCGAAGTCAAGCCGGAGCTGAGCGTCCTCGATCTGGTCCTGGCTGACGCGCCGCATCTCACGCCACACCGTCACGCTGGGCTGGCCGATGGCTTGGAACTGCCTGATGCCCCACGTGCTGGCCCAGGCGTCGACGCGCTGGAAGCCCTTGTATTCCCGGGTGTCCATGACGTGCTCGAAACCGTCGATGCTGTCGATGTGATCGCCTAGGCCCGCATCGCCATCCTCGGAGCCGATGTTCTTGGCGACGTACTTCGCCACATAGCCAGCCGCGCCGCCGGACTTCATGGCTTTGAAGTCGCAGCGGTTGCGCAGCGCGCCGGGCTCGTCACCGTCATCGCTCAGCCAGTAGTCGCGGATGATGGTTTCCGCCTGCGCGGCCTGCTCTGCGGACTCAAACCACAGAAGGGCATGCCAATGCGGGCAACCGTCGTGGTGCGGCTCGGCGACGCGGAAACCGTAGGTCTTGATCTCACGCCGCTGCAGCTTGGCCCGAGCCTTCGCCCACATATCGCGCAGCCACAACTGGGCCTCACGCGGCGATGCGCCCTGGTACTTGGGGTTGCGGACGGGCTTGGCCTTGCGGTTCTTGCCGCCGGAGAGCACGGCATGGAAACGGCTAGGGCAGGTGAGCGTGAGGAATACGCCGTGGTGTTCCTGGGCGTCGGCATGCTCTTCACAGCCACGGATGCGCATCATCAGCTCGCCACGCCGGATGTCGCGGTTGCTGGGGGATACCTTGGAGAGGTCGGCCAGCGTGTACACCTGACCGGCCTCATTACGCAGGCGGCTGCGCTTGAGCATCTCGGCGTTTCGCTTGAGCTGCTCCGCCCGGCGGCGGCATGCTTCGTCGCTGGCGTAGCCACCATAGAGACGGTGCACGACACCGAGCTTTATGCCGGCATGTTCTACGGTGCGCGCGACCTTCTTGCGCAGCGCACGACGCCACCAGCGTTCTTTGCAGGCCCGGGCGACGATGCCTTCTATGGTCCCTGCCTCTGGCCAATCGACGCCGATCCGGTCGCAGTAGCGGACGACGATGTCGAGCTTTTCGTATTTCCCCAGCGCGAAGGGGTGACCAGATATCAGGTCATCCATGGCCAAGGCATACCGCCGGGCCCGGTCACGCACCGTGTTGTCGCCCACTGACCAGTGCAGCACGTCGTTGTGCATGTGCTCGAATTTGCGCATGGCGTCCACGCGTTCGAGGTTCCACGTATGCAGGTCGACGCTGGCCTTTGGTCGTGGCGGGACGATCACGTCCAGGGCCGAGGCCCACTGCGGCGGGATGGTGCGGCGCAGGCGTGCATCCATCACGCGCGCGGTCTGGGCTACCTGGGCGGCCAGGTCCAGGCTGCTGCGTTGCTTCATCCAAAACACTGGATGAGGCTTGGCGTGGCGGATACGTTGGGTGCGCATGGCGGTCGGGCTGTGGGTCAGGCCGTCAGGCAGCGAATGGGTGCGAACGTGCGCTTGAGCGTGCGCGCAGCGCTTGCGATGGCGATGCGCTCGGCATGTGGGATTTCTCGCCACGCTTTGTGCATGAGGTCGTCAAGTTCACCGTCGATGCCTGCGAGCAGCAGCAGCGCGAGACGGTGACTGGTGTGCAACATGCTCCATTCCTTGGCAGCTCCGAGCAGCCCAACGGCGTGGAGCTGTTCGTCCCGGAAGCGGAGGCGCATGTCGATGAGTTTCGGACGGTAGGTGTGGACATAAAGCGAGGTGGGGTGACCATCCTTGATGAGGTGCGAGGGCGTCGGTGGGCCGTGGAGGACCGGCGGCGGATCGGGTTCGGGTTCGGATGGCGTGTCGGGGACAAGCGAGAGATGCATGCGGTCACGCGGCAGGCTTGTTGCTCAGCGCAGCACGGACCTCTTGCCAAGTGCTTTGCTGGGGAAAGTTGCCAATGACCTGATAGGTCTTGAAGCCCCAGGTCGAACGCCACGCTAGGTGCGGTAGCGATATCGCCTTCGTGACGAATTTGCGGACGTAGCCGAGAACGACTTCACCAGACACCGACCGAATCCAGCAGCATCTTTTGCTAGACGTCAGGCGCTGCCACGCGTGTTGGATGTGCGCTTTGGCGCGCTCCGCCGAACTCTTGTCTTGGACCCAGACGACTACGTGCCAGTGCGGGCATCCGTCGAGGTGAGGCTCGATCAGCCGGAGGCCGTACACGCTGACCTTCATGTGTTGCAGTTGCGTGCGGACACGAGCCCATGCGTCCAGAAGCCAACGTTGGGCTTGTTTCGGGGTCGCCCCTGTGTAAGCGGGATTGACCGCATGGCCGCGACGGACGAACCGATGAAAGCCGTTCGGACAGGTGAGGGTGAGGAAGAGGCACTCGTGCCCCTTCGAACTCGCGTATTGGCTGAGCGACTGCAGTAGGGGGATTGCGGTAGACATGGCGACTCCAGGGCAAAAAAAGGGTGAACGAATCCACACGCCTGCTGTCAGGCGCGTTTTTCTTGGGGCTTGGGGGGTTGCGCCGAGTGGCGCGGGGACTACGAGGGCGGGGCCTGCGCGACGGTGTCGGCGACAGGCTGGGCTGCCATCAGCAGCTCGTGCAACTGCATGAGCATTCCGCGGCTGGTCAGGATATGGCGGCTCAGCGGAAGACGAATGTCCCGCGCCGGCATGCTGGAGAGGCTTACGGTTTCGACGATCTCCAACTGCGCGACGTAGCCGTGCCGGCAGCGGAAATTGCGGCAGCGGTAGGTGACTTCGCGAAGGGTGGGCGACATCTCGCGGCTGTCGATGGCCAGGGCGTTGGCCTGGCAGTGGGGGCAGCGAATGGAGATGTACCGATAGCGGGTGCGCTCGGCCGTAAGGGCCGGGGCCATGTGGCCCACGAACAGCGAGGTGACGGGCCAATCGGCGATGGGCTGATAGACATCGGCCTCATAGGCGGCCTCTTCGTCGAGGTCCGTCAGGTCGTCCATCAGCATGCCCTGCTGATGAGCCGCGCGCCGCACGTTGCGGCTGACCGGCAGGGATACGAGGGGGCTGGGCGTGCGGGATTGCTCCAGCGTGCGAACGGCCTCGAGGCGGGCATTGAACACGTGTCCACACATGTGGTTCTTGCAGCGGAAGGTGATCATGTCGGCCGTGCGGTCGATGTGCTTGTGATCCTCGGCCACCGTCTTGCTGCCGCAGTGCGGGCAACGGATGGAGAGGCGCATGTAATGGCCTTCGCTCATTTGTATTTCCTCCCCGTTGCGTTATTTGTTCGGTGCCTTGCGGCGTGTGTTGTTGACTGCGAGCCGGGGGCCGCGGCGGCCGGTGAAGCTGGGCTCCATGTCTTTCATGCTTTGGCCCATCAGGAAGGCAATCGTTTCGCCGATGGAGCTGAGACCAAACTTCTGCCGCGCTTCCTCGAATCTCGCTTCCTGGTCATCCGTCAGTTCGACTTCGTGTAATGGCATCTTTTCGGCTGCTTTCCGGCTGCGTTTGAGCCGCTCTTTGGCCACCATTCGCGGCCGGGGAAATGGCCGCTCCCTTGAAGCGGCTGCAAAGCGGCTGGCTTTAAGCCTTCTTTTGGCCGAGACTTGCGTCGCTCGGCGGTGCCGCGTCAAGCCCGAGCAGTTCTTCGATCTTCTTGATGGCCAGTTCACGAATGATCGAGGCAGGGTGGTATCCAAACATCCGAGATGCAGCCATCACCATCGCGTCTTGGTCGTCATTCAGGCGAACGGTGTGGCGCTTGTCTTTGATGTGCTTGGGATCGTGATACATCGAGAAATCCTCTGGGCAAAAGGAGGGAGGTTCGGCGCGTCAATGCGCTTTGTTCTTGCGAGCGAGCTCTGCCTCGTAGGCGGCTAATCCAATGAGGAAGACCTTCCGGGCGAAGGTGGACGGCGTGCGCTCTTCACTCTCGGCGAGTGCAAGGGTGCGGCTTTTCGCGTCCACGGGTAGGCGAAGCGCAATCGGCTTGTCGTGGTCAATCACGGCCTTGCGAGGCTTAGTGAGTGCAGGCTTGGCTTGCATAGGCTGTACCATGTGTACGGTTTTGTGTGTTGGCTGGACTTTACACCCACGAATCTTCATGTGTCAAACGTTTTCGTGAAGTTTCGTGTGTTTTTCCATCGTTTTGCATGGTGTCCTGCGCGCGTTGGCCTGACGGGCATGCAGTTTTGTGGGGTTGAATGACGGCTTTTTCGGACCGCTTGAAAGAGGAGCGGAAACGTCTCGATTTGTCTCAGGGTGAAATGGCAGCAGTTGGAGGCGTGAGCATGAACTCGCAGTCCAACTACGAAAACGGCCATCGGTCGCCTGACGCCGAGTACCTTTCCCGTGCCGCCTCGGTTGGAGTGGATGTCGGCTATCTGTTGACAGGAATTCGCGCGGCTATGGCGAGTGAACCATTGGCCACAGACTCAGGCTCGAATGTTCCTGATGAGCCCGTGATGAGGCCGGTTACGCGGGAGCAGGCCGCGCTGCTCGATAACTATGAAAACGCGGATGACGAGGGGCGCGATGCAGCGCGGAGGGTGCTAGTTGCGCTCTCGAAATCGAAGGCTGCGAAGAAGGCCGCATAAGTTGTGGTGGCTGGCCACCGTGTCGGCCGCTTGGTGGACCTGGCACACGGTTCGATGGTGCGTGTTCGCTAGGGATGTCGTTCAGCGCCTGGGAGGGCGCGGTATGGAGGGATGAATATGTTTCGTCGACTTGTCGTCGTGGTCATCGCCCTGGTGACCTTTGTTTCCTCCGCAGTGGGCGCGGAGCTGGGTTACTCGCCGAAGCAGTTCGCCGAGCGTTTCAACATCTTGGCCGCCAGCAACTCGGTGCCGTTTCGAGCCATCCTTGCGCCGAAGATTCAGAGCGGAAAAGTTAATGATGCCTACGTGGACGGATCGGATGCCATAGCGCTTATGGGCACCTTGGCGAAGGGCACGACAAAGTTAAAGTCGTTGATGCTGACGGTCCAAGGGGACGGGTCAGATGATGCGAATGCAATCGTGTTGCTCGCAGGCGTGGCCTTTTTTGAGGCTGGTCACCCTGGGATGAATCAAAAGCTCGCTGTCAGTGCCGTGCAGCGAATGGTTAGGAAGTTCGGCTCAACACGACAGCCGGCCGTCGAAACCCTGGGTTCAAAAAGGCTGACGTTTTCAATCGTCCCAAAGATGGGGGCGGTGTACTCCATTGAACCGTCGGAAGATTGATGTTGACCGCGCGCCGTCCGAACGTTTTTCTGCGGGGATGAGGAAGGCTCGAGCCTTTCCGCTATTGAACTTGATACAAGCCGCCATAGGCGGGTTTTCTTTCGCTTGCCTGTTCTCTACTGGTGCTTTTATACTGTATTTACGTACAGCATAAGGGGCCATCATGAACGGCATCGCCACAGTTTTCTCCGTCGTACTCCACGACTTTCCGGGGCTTGACCCAGACCAGACCCATGCGGCCGAGTCCCGCTTCATGGTCGCGGCATCGCGCGAGCTGGGTGGCCCCGATCAGGTGCTGCCGTCCTATGACGCGTTTCTGGCAGCACACGAAAGCGTTGAGGCTGAAATGAGCTTTGAAGAGGTGCGCCGTGCTGCCGAGTGGGCGCAAGCCTATGAAAAGGCCCGCGCAGCCGGTTTCCGGGGCCTGGGCGATCCAGCGGATGCTTACTTCCAGATCGTGCCTTTCTGATGTTGAGCAATTCTCTGCCACAGCTTCTCGCCAGTGATGGTTCTGGCCGCAAGTACTTCGGCCCGCCGGCGATACCGCTGGCGGCTCGTATCTGGGTGTGTGGTGGAGAGAGCTTTCTCGACAAAGAACGGGTCTTTGCCGCACTGGACAAAGTCTACTACAGGCGGCACGTGTGGGTCCTGACGCGGACATCAAAAGCAGGGGCCGAAAGGTTGGCTGGGGAGTGGGCGTTTCGCAAGGGCGTGCAGCAGTACGTGTTCGAGCACGACTCACGGCGAAACGCCTCCACTAGGAGCAACTGGCGGGACTGGATCCTGGCGGAGCAGCGGCCTAATTTGGTCGTTCGATTTCCTGGGGGTGATGACACAGCGCGGATCGCCAAACACGCCAAGGATGTGGGGGTGAGCGTTTGGGAGCCATACCCCAGGCTCAGCTATACGCCGTCATTCAACGGTGGTTGAGTCCTCTGCGCCTTCGATTCCTTCGGCCTGCAGAGTCTCCAGCGTGATGGTCGAGGAATAACCGCTGCTGCTCAGGCTGTGCCTTACGTCGGTGATGATCCAGGCCGTCTCATCGATCGGTCGCTTGTAGCCGCTGACGACGACAGGCCGCTGCGGCATCAAGTCCGCACGGCCATAGGCCAGCGTGATATCGAACGAGAAAATCCCCCGCTGAATTCGCAGCCACTCAGCCCGCGCGGCGGCCAGTGCGTCGGCCTTGTTGGCAAAGGTGTGCTTCAGCGTTTTGGCCCGGCCGCTGATGCCGGCCACCACGCTGCTGCGCGTGCCGCCCTTGGCGCTGTTGTAGAACGCTTTCACCCCGCTGTACGCGTCCCGGTCGCTGCGCGCGTAACGGTGGCTGTCGCCGTCGCTGCGCACGATGCGCACGGGCGGCAGGGCTGTGCCGCTGGGGGTTCTGGCGGCCCGGGCTTGGCTGAAGAGCAGCCGCCCGTTCTTCACGTTGCACAAGCAGTCGAACTGCCGGGCCAGCCGACGCAGGAAAGAGGCGTCCGACTCGTCGGCCTGATCCGCATGATCGAGGGACCGTTTGGCGATCTCGGCTGCGACGATGGCGGTGAGCTTGTTCTGCGACGCGATGGCTCGGACGACGGCGCCCACGGTGGTCTTGTGCCAACTGCGGTCCTTGAGGTTGCGCAGGCTGTCGAGCAGATCCGCGGCGCGAGCGCGGATGGTGATCACGTCGGGTGTGCCGCTGTATTCCACAGCCTGGATGGTGTAGCTGCCCTTGTCGACCAGACCGAGCGGAAAATCTGCCGCGCCGGCTTGGCCATAGGTGCCGGTCACGTGGTCGACGCCATTGGCTTCCCATCCGATGGCCACGGTCAGCTCGTCTCCGGTCTCGGGCAGCTCAAGTGCGCCGTCGTGATCGCTGACCACGATTTCGACTTCGTCGGCCTCGTTTTCGCGGTTGTCGGTGATCGACAGGCTGACCAGGCGGGGCGCGAGGCGGGCAGAGACATCGCGCCCCTTGACCGTGACGCGCCATGCCGGCCGAAGGTTGCCCGCCGGCCGTCGACCTCGACCGCCCCGAGACTGCGCCTGTGCCAGTGTCTTCTGGATCTCTGCGATGTCGCTCATGCCACGGCCTCGGCACCGTCCGACAGGCTGGCCACGCGGTCCACGTCGCCAATCGGATCATCTTCATCGGTGCGGCGCAACGACAGGGTGAACTCGATTTTGCGGGCCTGTCCGTCGCTCAGGAAATAGCTTTTCGTCTCCTGCAGATCGGTGATCACGAATGCCCCGTAGGTGATGCCCGATCCCTCGACCAGGGCCCAGGCGTGGCCGAGGTTGCCCATGGCGCGCAGGGTGTCGAGCGATTCGGGGTCGCCGGCGAACTCTGGGACCATGCTGCCGTTGAGAGTGATCGTTTCTTCACCGGCGCCGACGAACTGGGAGGCGTCGCGGGCACCGACGCGGGATTGAGTGGGGTGCTTCCAGCTCGTGCGGTGCTGCAGCTCTTGATACGAGGCCGTCGACAGCGAGAACACGAATTGCCCCAGGCAAAGCATCATGGCGGTGGCTTTCAGTTGATGGAGTCGATGAACATGCTCTTGACCCGGGCCGCTTTGGCGCGCTCGATCTCTTGGAGCTTGTCCGCGACGATGCGGCCGATGGCCATTTCGTCCATGCCGGGGCCGGCGTGGATGTGCAGGTTGATGGTGTCGCCCTGCACGGTGATCGGGGATCGGGGTGCGGCGGCAGACATGGCGGGGCGGTTGTCGATGCGAGCGGGGCGCAGGCCCGGCCCGGGTGCCTCGATGCCGGCGGCGGCCATGGCGGGCAAAGCGACGGCCGAGGCTGCAGCCATGCCCAGCGCGGCCTTGCGCAGCATGCCCTGGGTGCTCTGGATGCCCTGCGCTGCGCCTTCGCCCACGTTGACGCCGGCGGCCATGAACACGCGGCTCGGCGAGCGGATTCCCAGCGTGTCTTTAAACGAGCCGATTGCGGACGACGCCGCGCCTGTGATGGCGTCGCGCACGCCACCGAGAGCGCCGGTGATGCCACTGATAAGGCCCTGCATCATGTCGACGCCGAACTGCCCAAACTTCGCCGGAAGGGTGGCCATGAACGCGAACACCTGGGCGAACCACGCGACAAAGACCCCCGGCAGCGCGGCAGCACCCGTGCTCAAGCTGTTCCAGATGTCACTGAAAAACCCTTTGATCGGCTCCCAGTACCTGTAGATCAGAAATGCGGCCGTGGCGATGCCTGTCACTGCCAGACCGATGGGGTTTGCCAGAAGCAAACGCCCGAGCCACATGGCTGTAGTTCCGGCGAGCCGGAAGGCTCCTGCGAGCACCCGCACGATGCCGCCCAGCAATCCGCCTTGCACGCCGAGCTGTGCCAGTGCGAAGCGAACCAGCATGACCTTGCCGACGACCAAACCCAACGTGATCGCCAACACGCCGAATCCAGCCATGACAACAGCCAGGACCACAGCGATCATGGATAGAGCTTTGGTGAGCGCCGGGTTTTCCTTTGCCCAGTTCCCAACACCTCGGGTGATTTCGGTGAGACTGTCGATGGTCGCGCGCATCCATCCATCGTTGGATTCGCCGATGTTGATGCGGACGGTGTCCCAAGAGCTGGAAAGTTCGTCGAGGCTGCCGCGCATGTTGTCGGCCATGACCTTAGCGGTCTCAGCCGCGGCGCCCTGATTCTCGCGCACGACCTTGAGGTAGTCGACGATGCCGTTGCTGCCAGCCTTGTTGATGATTTCCGTCATCGCGGCGGCCGGTTCTTCGCCGAAGATATCTTTCAGCGCGGCCATCTGGTCGCCGCTGCCCATCTTTTCGGTCTTGGCGGCGATCTCGGCCAGAAGCGGAATGATCGGCTTGATGTTGCCCTGCGCATCCTTGGTGTTGATGCCCAGTTCCTTGAGCTGCTTGGCCGCGCCAGACGTGGGGGCGGACAGGCGCAGCAACATCGCACGCATGGCAGTACCGGCCTTGTCGCCCTGAATGCCCACGTTGCCCAGCAGACCAGCCATGGTGGCGGTGGTTTCCAGATCGACGCCGGCTGCGCGTGCCACCGGCCCGACGTAGCTCATGGTGTTGCCCAGCATTTCCAGGCTGACATTGCTGCTGGTGAAGGTCTTCGTCAGGATGTCCGCGACCTTGCCCATTTGAGAGGGATCAATGCCGAAAGCGCTCAGGATGTTGGAGCTGATGTCAGAAGTTCGTCCGATCTCCACGTCGCCCGCCTTGGCCATGTCCAGCATGCCAGGCATCGCATCCATGATGGCCTTGGGCTTGAAGCCTGCCATGGCAAGGAAGGCCTGGCCCTGCGCTGCCTCTGTCGCACTGAACATCGTGGAGTCGCCCAGGTCTTTGGCTTGCTGACGCAGCGCTGCGAGGTCGGCGCTGTTTTTCTGAAGCCGCGCCAATGCCTGGACCTTGCTCATGGTGGCGTCGAACTCGACGCCCTCGGCCATGAAACCCGTAAACGCGCTGCCGGTGGTACGCCCGGCCTGCAGCCCGCCATATCCTGCGCCCATCGTGGCGGCACTGCGCATGGCGGCCTTGCTCTGCTGTTCCTGGATGGCGGTCAACTTACGCTGCTGCTCGCCTTGGCGTCGCAGGGCGTCGGTTTTCCGATTGAGCTCGGCCGTCGTGCTCGCAATGCTGCCGCGCAGGTTGCGCTCATGCGTGGCCAAGCTGCTGACGCTGATGCCGGCAGAAGTGAGCTTGTCGCGCAAGCCCTGGGCCTTGATGCTCTGCTGCTGCATGCGCTCGCCGAGCTGAGCGGCCTCGCGCTTTGCAGCGGTGAAGTCCTTCGTCATCGCCTTGGTAGGGCTGGCCGTCTTGGCCATTTCCTGGGCGAGCTGTCGGATGCGGTTCTGCGTTGCCTGCAGGGACGATTCAGTCTCCCGCATACCGCCGCGCAGCTTTCTAAACTCTGCAATGTCGCTCTGTGCTTTCTCCAGTTGCTTGAGCGATGCGCGCGTGTCGCGCAAGCCTTGGGCGGTGGACTTGCTCTGCCGGTCCACGCCGCGCAATGGGGCGAGCACCTTGTCCACCATGGACATCACGATTTCGAGCTTGAGCGGGGTTGCCATGGTGGTGGGTGACTATCATTTTTCTGGGTTGAGACGGACGCGGGCGCGTTCCCGCCACTCCATCAGTTCGGACAGTGGCATGTCATCCATGTCCGCAGGCCGCCAGTGAAAGGCGGTGGCCAGATCGGCCATGCCGTCCTCTACGTGGTCTGGAATTCCTCGCGGATACTCCGCCGCACGAAAAAACTCACCAGCTCCGTGCCCAGGGCCGTCAAGTCGGCCGGGTCCAGGGCCTCGACCTCGTGGCGCAACAGGGTCGGCGTGGTCACGCGCGGCAGCAGGAGCTGCAGCGAGCTGACATCCATCTGCAGCAGCTCGGTCAGCTTGATGCCGCGCAGTGCGCCGGCGTTGGGCTTGCGCAGGGTGACGGACTTGATCGTCTCGGTGCCTGTCTCTTATACACATCTGACGCTGCCGACGAATAGAGAGGTGTAG
>ERZ1031720.84-NODE-84-length-12199-cov-11.521492_pt1 | contig 12199 bp, 11 predicted proteins | sample MGYA00518750_ERZ1031720 | MGnify/ENA primary metagenome ERZ1031720 (study PRJEB33718, sample SAMN03160008) | human skin metagenome | collected 2014-04-10 | study: EMG produced TPA metagenomics assembly of the PRJNA266117 data set (Human skin bacterial metagenome... | reverse complement strand
TTTCTGCCTGTCTCGTGGGCTCGGAGATGTGTATAAGAGACAGTTGCCCGACAGCGTCGCCGCCTTGCCCGCCCTCGCAACACCGACCTCGGCTCAAAGCCCGCCGGCGCCATCGAAGCCCCCGCCCCAGTCCACCCGCAAGATCAGCGCAAGCGCCACCCCGTCTGCCAGACGCAAGGCCGCCGCACCTGCGCGCAGCACCCTGCCGCCCAAGATGCGCCCCGTGCTCGCCACCCTGGTCGACCAACCGCCGGCCCAGGCCGAAGACTGGCTGTTCGAGATCAAGTTCGACGGCTACCGCATGCTCACCCGCATCGACGACCGGGGCCAGGTCCGCCTGTTCACCCGCAACGGGCACGACTGGACATCCAAGCTCAAAAGCATCGCCCGGCAGATCGCCGATCTGCACCTGCCCCCCACTTGGCTCGACGGCGAAATCGTGGTCCTCAATGCCAACGGCGCGCCCGATTTCCAGGCGCTGCAGAACGCCTTCGATCTCGACCGCCAGCAGGATTTTGTCTACTTCCTCTTCGACCTGCCCTTCCACGACGGCATCGACCTCACCGGCCTCCCCCTCGTCGATCGCCGAGCCGCCTTGCGCACGCTGCTCGCCGATGCCCCCTCGGCACTGCGATTCAGCGACACCTTCGACGCCCCGCCGCAAGACATGGTCACATCCGCCTGCCAGATGGGGCTCGAAGGCATCATCGGCAAACGCAAGACCAGCACCTACACCTCGACCCGCTCCGCCGATTGGATCAAGCTCAAATGCGGCCATCGGCAAGAGTTCGTCATCGGCGGCTGGACAGACCCCAAAGGCTCCCGTCAGGCCCTGGGCGCCATCCTGGTCGGCGTCCACGACGAGCAAGGCCGCCTGGTCTATGCCGGCGGCGTCGGCACCGGCTTCAACAACAAGACCCTGGTCGACATCCACGCCAAGCTGCACAAGCTGGCACAGAAGACCAGCCCCTTCGCCGGCCCCACCGAACACGATCGGCAGGCGCACTGGGTCAAGCCCACCCTGCTGGCCGAAGTCACGTTTTCTCACTGGACACAAGACGGCCATCTCCGGCATCCCGTCTTTCACGCCCTGCGCGACGACAAGCCCGCCAAGCACATCGTTCGCGAACGCCCGCAGCACCCGCAAGAATTCAAGCCCCAGGAAACCCGCAGCACCCTGCCCGCCCAGCTCAAGATCAGCCACCCCGACCGCGTCATCGATGCATCCACCGGCATCACCAAGATCGAGCTCATCCGCCATTACGGGCTGGTCGGCCCGCTGATGATGGCCCACCTCAAGGGCCGCCCCGTCTCGCTCGTCCGCGCACCCAGCGGCATCGAGGGCCAGCAGTTCTTTCAGAAACACCTCGAGAACGCCAAGATGACCGGCATCCGCGAGCTGCCGCAGTCGCTCGATCCCGATCACGAGCCCTACATGGAAGTGGCCACCGCCCTCGGCCTGCTCTCGGCCGCCCAGATGAACGTCGTCGAATTCCATACGTGGAACGCCACCCGATCGGCCCTCATGAAGCCCGATCGCATCACCTTCGACCTCGACCCCGGCGCCGGCGCCGATTGGAAAACCGTGCAGCAAGGGGCCCAACTGCTGCATGCCTTCCTCGGTCAACTCGGCCTGGCCGGCTTTCTCAAGACCAGCGGCGGCAAGGGGCTGCATGTCGTCGTGCCCATCCGCCGCCAACACGACTGGGATACCGTGAAGGCCTTCTCGCAAGCCGTCGTCGCGCACCTGGCCGCCACCCTTCCGCAATTGTTCGTCGCCAAGATGGGCCCACGCAACCGCGTCGGCAAGATCTTTGTCGACTACCTGCGCAACGGCTTCGGCGCCACCACCGTCTCGGCGTGGTCGGCCCGCGTGCGCCCCGGCATGGGTGTCTCCGTGCCTTGTGCGTGGGCCGAACTCGGCCAGTTGACCGGCGGCGCACACTGGACGGTACGCAACATCCACCGCCGGCTCGACCAAGGCAATGCGCCCTGGGACGACTACTCAAGCGCCGCCCGATCCATCGGCCCGGCCATCAAGATGCTGAAGCCGGCAAAAGCCGCTCGCCGGTAACGGGCGAGCCAACAGGCGCTCAAGCCAGCAACTGCTGATTGATCACGTCGCGCACACGTTCCACGATCGCCGCATCGAAGGGGTCTTTCACCTCGATCAGCAGACGCCGTTCGGCCACGGCCCCCGCCTGATTCGACGGCACCGGAACCGCCTGGCTCACGCTGCGCGCACTCACGATCTCGTTGCCCTCGGCGTGGTCGTCTTCCGCAACCAGCACAAAACTCTCGAAGCTCGCGAGGTCGACGCCGGCCAGCTCGTCCTCGGTATAGATCCTGGTCATCGATTTCACCCCTTGCCTCGTCCCGAGGCCGCGCGTTGTTGTACCGGATACCGGTCGAAAGAATCTTCTTCAATCCAAACCTCGGCTGGCAACCCCAGCTCGTCGTTCGATGCATTCTGCATGCGTCGCGTGAACGATTGCCTGACCTCGGCACTGTCTCGCATCCACTCGCTATGGCCATAGAGTACGCCACCGTTGGCATGCGTGTACTTCCAACTCAACCGAATATTCACCGCGTGTTCTCCTTTTCTCTGTAGATCGAAGCCTTCACCCTACGCGACTGAGATCTGCTGGCTGTAGGCGAGCTTGCATTCATCGGCACGGATCAGCCCGATATCCACATCTGCCGAGGTTTTGCCTGCCGTACACTAGACCCATCCACTGAAAACGAGTGGATCGGGCTTGGCGGCCTGAATGGAGCGTTGTCGGGTCGCATCTGCATGCGGTCTATCTTTCTTCGCTCGCCATCCGTAAAACAGGGGTGGCGCACAACCGGAGCCGTTCCATGAACAACGCCACACCCTCGGGCGCGACCGCCCAACTCCCCTCCCTCGACACGACCGCAGCCACGCCGCTGGATCTGAACGACTTCCGTCAGATTCAAATGGATGTGTACGGCAGCTTTGCGGCCATCGGGCTCTTGATGTCGGCCGTGCGCGGAGAGACCGCGCCGCTCGATGAACAGAGCGGCCTGGGCATTGCCGTGCTTCTGGAGTGCATCCAGGGCCGGCTCGAGCTGGCCGTCGATGGCTTGGATGTGGCGGGCGAAGCGCTGGGGCTGGCGCGCATGCATTGAGCCATCCTCTTGCCGCGTCAGACTCGCTTGAAAGGGCGCAGCCGTTTTACCGATGGGCCCCACGGCTGCCCTCTTTGTCAGGAAGTCAACGAGCGCCGCGGCAAGTAACCGTAGTCATTGGCTGCCATCGTGTGCTGCCTGATGGTCATCGCTTGCTCATCGAGTATTTCGATCCGCCAGAACATCCGCAACCGAATCGACTCGGCCTGCGTTTCGCTAATGCCGTCTTCGAGTGCTCGCAACACGCCCGCTTCCATATCGACCCACCGGCCGTGGCCCTCTGTGGTGGTTCCATCGGACTCGACCCGACTCCACGCCATTCGTATCTTCTTCATCGCGCTCTACTTACAGTCAACCCAGCAGCTCCATCGAAGCCGCGATAAGCAAGCTTTACTTGCTCCCTTCCAAAAATCTTATCGGTTGAATCACTCATCGTCAGAGCTGGCGACGTCATAAGACAGAAATTTACGTCGAATTAGGTACACATACGACAGCTTCAGTGTCAGTGCGGGAGTCGCTGGCCTCTTTCCTGTCAATCGCACCTACCAAATCAGAGCGCCTTGGCACGAATAAGTAGAGCTGACATCGGGATCGGACGGGCTGAGTCGGGCGGCCGTCATGCTACTTGATGATGGAGGCAGGCACTCGCCCGAAGCCCAAGAAAAGGCCCGCCAGAAGGCGGGCCAAGTCCGTGACGCTCGACGAGGGTGGCCTCGTGAACATGGGTCCTCACGGATCCATTCACCTTAAGCCGCAACCCAGCAGACGGGCGTAAGACGCCATGCTCAATCCTCCCCAGAAACGACAAAGCCCGCGTCACACGCGGGCTTGCTGATTGGGGAGCGTCGTCTTACTGCGCAGTGAACTCCGACTCACGGTTGCCGCGGCTGGCCGCCTTGGCAAGACTGTAGACAACCAGGCCACCCGCGACCTGAACCAAAGCGATTACAGCAATTCCGTGAACCAACATGGTCAACTCCTGACATAAAACATCTCGTGATGCAATGCCAGTGTAGGTGCACTCGAAAGTGTTAGCCATAGCCAAGGGCTAGGTGCTTACCCGCTTTAAACACAGTTGCAAAACACCGCGCACCAAGGCGATGCATAACCGCGTATCACACACGATTTTCGTGTAACTAAAAAAGTGACAGCTCTTGTAAACTCATTGTCAACGCGGCCAGTTCGACGCGTCCCACGGAGAGCGACATGCCACAACTTACCCGGCTTTTTTACGTAAGCCGAGCCACCAAAAAAGGGGCCAACCAAGTCATCACCGACATCTTGCGCGAAGCAAGAGCCTTCAATGCGGCCAACGGAATCTCAGGCCTGCTCACCTTCGACGGCGAACACTTCACCCAGGTGCTCGAAGGGCCGGTCTCCACCCTCAACGCCCTGATGCAGCGCATCACCAAGGACGACCGCCACGAAGACGTGCGAGTGCTGTCATGCGAGCCCATCCTGGCCCGGTATTTTCAGGAGTGGGCCATGAGTTATGTCTACGACATGCAGTTGGTCGATCGTGTCGCCACGCTCTTCAGCATCGTCCGCCCCGAGCCCGAAGACGTTAGCGCCTTCATCGAAGACCTTCGCGACTACACCGCGAAGTTGAAGTGACACGGCAGGCATCCCTACAGCGCCGCTCCACCCTCCTTTTGTCCTTTGTGTGACCGAACCGACATGCCTTTTCTGATCATTGCCCACGACCACGACGGCATGGACGAAGCCCGTGAACAGGTCAGGCAAGCGCACAGGGACTACCTCGCGTCATATGGACGAAAACTGCTGTCTTCGGGCGCACTGCTCGACGAGACTGGGCAGCAGATCATCGGCGGCGCCTCGCTCATCGACACCGAAGACCGGCAAGAAGCCATCCGCTTCGAGGCAGACGACCCCTACGCCAAAGCTGGCATCCGCGCGCAAGTCCAGATCATTCCCTGGCGCCTGCGCTGGTGGGTCGGGCAGTTCGATCCCGCCGGTCATCATCCGGGATCGGACTGAGCCCCGCCCCGGTTCTCAGCCCCCCAGGCTCATGGGCTTGTTACCCCCCGGCGGCAACTTGAACAAAGCCCGAACCCAGTTCAAGAAAGCACCGTAAGGCCGCCCCAGCACCAGCATCATCACCGTGGCCCCCAGCACGCCCAGCAACAGCCCCCGGCCCGAAGCGCCGCTGACGGCGATGATGGCCGCGTAGATCGGCACCTGAAAACTGACTAGCGCCAGGGTGTCCCAAAGCAACTGCGACAGCCGCGACGGCCGGGCATGGCTCACCACCCAGTCGCGCCACAGCCCGTAGGGCCGGCCCGATGGCACCATCAGCACGGCGCCCAACAAACGGGCGTGCAACACCTCTTCCCAGCTCATGCCGGCAATGAAGCGCTCGTTCAATGCCCCCGTGGTCGTGAAAAATAGGATGAGGGCTGTCGTGTCGGCGGCGAAAGCTCGCCAACCGTGATGTGTCGATCCGGAGTTCTGGGTCATGCCGTCTTGAAGCGCCCTTGGCGTATTGGTTTTGGCCGAGACGCCTATCATGCCGTGCAACGCACCGATCCCATCGATCACTCAGCCGAGCTCACACCCGGCTGGCTGAAGACCCCTTACGCCCGCAGGTGTTCAGCGCGGCGCGGATGCCCCGATTCGCAGCGCATTCAGCAAGGTATCGCTGGCCGTTCCGTTCAGACGCTGCTGATAAGAAGTGCGGGGCTTGTCTTTGTAGCCGACATACATGACGCCCGCCCGCTCGACGAACAAGTGGTCGACGGTGGTGCTAAGTTGGAAAGGCTGCTGCGCGAACTGCAAAACTTGCCCTCCAGTACCTCGCGGAGCCACACTGTAAGTCGACTCGAGGATCGATTTGCATGTCGAACGGCCATTGATGTAGAGCGTACGGCGTGCGCCGTTCAAGTTGTACGGCACCATGTCGCCTTCGCATTCGAAGAATCGCGTTCTCTTGGTCCGCTCGTCGAAAGCCACCATGTAGCGCTTGTATGCACTCGCTCCGGCAGCCGTGATGTAGTCGCGGTTCAGCAGCACGCGGGCATTGTTTCCATGCACGTCGGTAATCGACGGATCGAAGTTGCCGCGGTTGTGCTTCACGAACTCATCCAGCGAAGCTGGAATCCAGGTGCTGCCGTTGGGGTTGTCCGGATCGTTAGGCGAAGGTATCGTTGCCCGTTGCAATCGTTCGTAATATTCCAAAGGTTGCGTGATCTGAACCGTCTGCAGCCGCAGTACCGAACCTGCCGGAAAGCTTGCCCCGGCCAAAGCCGTCCGCACCGCTTGGTCTTCGGGGTTAGGACCCCAGTTCGCGAATTCACCGGCACTATCGGCCAATGGGTAAGCCCGGATCTGACGAACCAGATCCAACACGGAGCGACCCGAAACATCGATATCCTTGCGCTGCCCGACCGATCTTTCGCTGTTGCAATACACAGTGTTGACCGTGCCTGTCGTTGCATCGATACCGAAGGTATGTTCGAAGGTCGTCTGGCAATCCAACCATGAACTGCCGGTCCAGAACAGCGCCGTGCGATACCACTCGGTACCACCCCAACTTTGCAGAGCCCCATTGACACTGCGCGTGCGAACGTCCTGAAAGCGTCGCAGGCCACTGCTGTCCGGAGTGTTTTGCGCTGCGGTGGATTGCGTCTGCCGCACCAAGTAGTTATTGCTGTCGGTATAGCTGAACCAGCGCAGCCACTTCGAAGCCACACCCGAGGATACGTCGACTGGCGCAGCGCCTGCCATGGGTGTGTCTGCCACCCACGCCACATTGCTTTGCGTCAGCCCTGACTCTTCCGCAAGACGGTCTCCGACGGCGGCAAAAGCGTCAGCACGTGCCTTGGCATCACCGGTGGTCAGCTCGGTGCTATCCGAGACCGCCTGTGCAACATCGGGCAATTGTTGGAGCAGGCGAAGATTGATCGCAGCATCGATCCGCGGCGTGGCCAGCGTCACGCCTTGGCTGTCCTTTGCGTCGGCCAGCGCCGCGCGCTGGGCCTGAGTCACCACCACGAGCAACCGCGCCACGGTGCCGGCAACGATATGCGCCTCGCTGCTGCCTTGCGTGAAATCGGCAAATGCCGACAAGCCAAGGCTGAGCTCTTGCTCCACCACGAGCGCCGCCGTCTCGCTCCCCACTCCCCGGTTTTGAGCATACGCTTGAACCAGTGTCGTCAGCGGGCTGATCAGGCCAGGTCGGTCCGCCGGGGTTCGCAATGTATACGCCTGCGTCACCGGGCCGTGATCGGCATCGACAGCGTCGGTCCCCACTTCGGCTACCAGCGAGAAACGTCCAGCGTCGGCGGCCAGGATACTGAGCGTCGCACTGCCACTGGCTGACGTAACGGCACGCGGTTCGTCCGCATCGCAAGCAGCATTGCCGTTGACATCCAGGCACACGACCGCATTGGCCAACGGTCCATCGACCACCTTGACCACCACATCCGTGCGCGCCGGCGCCTCGGGGTTAGGCGCTTCAGGCGAATCGCCTCCCCCTCCTCCACATGCGGCAAGTGCGGCTGCCAGGGCAGCAACAAAAAAACGAGGAGTCCATGCGTGTTTCGGCTGTTGGGCCATAGTTATCACTCCGCTGTTAAGGATGCAGACAGAAGCCACATGCCGCCAATTCGAAATGAAAAAGCGAAACATGTGCTGGTTGCCATTCCCTCATAAGTCAGCCGAAAGGTCATCGCTCATACGGGTGATGCGCTCTCAGGTTTCATGGAGCCATGATTCACAGGTCGTTGAAGAACGCTGGAAACATCTGTGCTTTTTTGGATCGCCACTTAAATGCTGCCCACATAACGTACAAGATCCTGCTGCCGGCGCATGCCTGTCTTCGCAAAGATGCTGCGTAACTGGGTCTTTATCGTGTGCAGTGACACAGCCCTCTTTTCTGCGCAATCCGCAATGGAAAGACCTTCTATCGCCAGCATGAGGCACACAGCGGCTTCCCCCTCCGAGAGCTTGCAGACATCGATCAAATGAGATTGAGCAGACGATCTGGAACTGCGAGGCTTGGGCAGGCAAACCAAAGTCACCGGCTCACGCCACTCCAAACTGGATTTCGCTGTCTGCGGCATCGGTGTCAAATCGGCTTGCAAATCTCTACCGAACCGAAGTCGCCCCGCTCGGCAGGCTGCACGCCAGGTCGCATCGTCCATGGGATGCGGTGTGGCCAATCGCCCGTGGACGAACCGGATCTCTCGCGACTGCTGCGACAGCAGACGCGCACCGGCCTCGTTGGCAAACAACAAGGTGCGCTGACTGTCGATTACAAGCAAGGGCTGATCTAGCGCGTGCATCGCTCGCTCGGAAAGACCTTGGCGCGTTTCGGCATTGGCCAGGCGCGCTTCCAACCGTCGAGCTCGTCCCAAATGCGCAACAAGCTCTTCCTTCAAGGTATTTGGCAACGACGCTGCAGGGTTGTCCGGCTGACCGAACATCGCCAGAAAAGTCCCACCTGAAGGCCCTTTCTCGACAAAGACACCCGACCAGCCCCCCATTCCAAACGGTTTCAGAAACTCCTGGTGAAACACCCCACGCTCACGCGTGAAACGGCTCAGATGCAGATCATCGCGAAACCATCGTCCCTCGGTCCACCCCATCAAGGCATGACTACAAGGATCGACATCCACAAATCGACTGCCGTACGCGGTCAGGCAATCCTGAGCCCAACCGGCGGAATCCCCCGCAGCCGTGAATGCCGCCGGCACATTGTCGGACGACACACTCAACAAGCTGACCAGCCGGCTGTCTGTCACCGTGCGGATGCCCTCCAGCACCGCCGACCACTCAAGCTCCCCCGCGGCCGCACCATAGATCTGGTCGACCAACCCCATTCCGAGCGTTGTATCCACTCTTCACTCCTACCGGCTGTAAACGAGCCGTGTCCCTGTTGCACCAGTCGCTTTACGTTGTTTTAACCAGTGCTTGAATACAAGGATACGAGCACGATGTATCGCCAAGCAAGCGCGATCTGTGGCGCGATCGATTGGGACAGCGTACGCGCAGACAAAAACCAACGCACCGTTACCTGGGCCCTAGAACAAGAACAAACCCGACAACTCAGACACAAGTACTAAAGCGGTCATTTATTTGGTCGATAGCCCATCTTCTAGCGTTTCCGCCACATGTATCTAAGGCGCTATCCAAAGAGGAGGCAAAGCACATCCCCCATTCGGATGATTCGACCTTGCCGTGATTTCCCTAGCATGAGCATCGAGGACAACCCACGGGGTGACGGGAATCTGCCGACCGGCATGCTCGGTTAAAAAAACTTTACGGCGATCAAAGAGGAACGGGTCATGTGCTTTAGCGATCAGACCAAGCATCGACGCTTGCCAGTTGGCCTGCGGCCAGCAATACCACTCACTGCCATCGTGGCTGCCGCCCTTCTGGCCGCATGCGGAGGCGGCAGTGGCGGCGGCGACGATCCGCCCACCAACGGCGGCGGTACCACTTACACGCCGACTGTCACAGCCAAGTCCAACATCAATGCGCCGATCACCCTGCAACTTCTCAGCGCACAGGGCACGATCAACACACCGCTGACGCTGACCTTCAGCGGCAGCGGCGCAGCCCGGTTGCGCGACGCGACCGGTGCAGCCCTTTCCGGCCCGGTCACCGCCAGCAACGGTATCGTCTCGCTTTCGTTGAGCAGCGGCGCCGCACCGACGGTAGACGCGCCGGTGGCATTCACCGTCATCGTGCAAGGCGCCGGTTACCTGACGACCAGCGCGAAAGTCTCCATCAGTTCGGCATCCGGACAAGCAGCCGACATCCAGTTGGTCGCATTGACCACGGACAGCAGCGGCAACCTGACCCATACCCAGCCCGGGGTAGAGGGCACTGTCAAGGTTCTGGGCACAGTCGCTGGCGGCCAGGTCGCCACCGTGATGAGTCTGTCCAGCCCGGATGTGGAAGACAGCAGCGGCAACACCGTCGGTGGAGCCGGCCTTTCGATTCCTGCAGGAACCACGCTGCGTACAGCAACTGGCGCAGCCGCTGCAAATGGCCCCGTGACTGCATCGGTCGTCAGCTTCAGCTCTTCGTCACCAACCGCTCTGCAAGCATTTCCTGGCGGATTTGCAGTTACCGTCGGAGGCTCGGGGCCCGGTACAGGCACCGGGGTATTCACCTCCGGCGGTTTTGCGGCCTTCAACTTGACGGATGCTCAAGGCAATGCCATCAAGAGTTTCGACTCTCCGATCACCGCAACCATTGCTTTGTCGGACACCCTGATCAACGAAGACACCGGCCTACCTGTCGCCGTGGGCGACACCCTGCCTGTCTACAGCTACGACGAAACCACGGCACGCTGGACCAAAGAGAACTCAGGCATCGTCTCGCGTGATGCGCAAGGCAAACTGGTCCTCACATTCAGCAGCAATCACCTGTCCTACTGGAACATGGACTGGTACAGCAGTGCGGTCTGTACAGGGCGAATCAACATCACCGGCCTTAACTCAGCCGTCAACCTGAGCGCGTTCCGCAATCCGGCCACAGGCTACCTCTACAGCGGGCAAGCCACACCCGACAACCCCAGCTTCGCCATCTACAACATGCCCAGCGGTCTTCCCCTGCGCATCGAAGCACGCCTGCCCACCGGAGAGCTCGTCGGCTCGGTCAACGTCAACGACGGTTGCGCCGGCACCATTGCGCTCAACGTCGTCACGCCGCCGACTCCCCGCGTCGTCGTGCCCACAGCCGAGGCTTGCTTCAGCAGCACAGGCGCGATCATCGAGTCGACCAAACGCCCATTGCCCGCCTACGCTTATCTCACACGCAACGAAAGCTACACATACACCTATTCGTGGCTGCCTTGGTACAACTACAGCTACACATACACCTATACGTACGAATCGTATCTGGCATATGCCTACAGCAGCTTCACCGCAGGTGCAACCACCGCACAGGCCACACTGCTTGCTCCCACGCAGCCATACAACAACTACAACGTGCGGATCTACACCACACGCGGCGACTCACGCACGCTCACCGGCATCGCCACGGGAGCCAACGGGGCGACCACGACTTTGCCCGAAGTCGTTTTCCCCATGACATGCCAAACGACCACCACCCCGCCCGCCACTGGTGGAACGGGGGGCACCGGTGGATCGGGAGGCGGCGGAACCACAGGTCCTGTGCAAGGCTGATCCCTTGATTTGAGCCATGAGCGGCCGGTCTTGTCCACCGACAAGCCGGCCGTTTTCACAAAAAGCGTTGGTTTCCTCATGCATTACCTCTTATCGAAGAACTGGCTGGGGCTGCTTTCTGCCCTTGGCGCATCGATTTCATCGGCGTCGCCCATCACCATGACGCCGCAGGGCTACACGGGCCTGGGCATCACCCCTACCGCACAGTTGCTGCAGTGGGGAAGCATGTCGGTCGACTACGACAATCAGTTGCCCGGCGCGCCCGTCAACAATCGATTCGGGGGAACGGCGGGACACAACTATGTGGTGGGATTCGGTTTGCTGCCATTTTTTGAACTGGCAGGTCGACTTGCCGCGAACAGCAACAACGCCAACTGCTTTACAGAAGGCTGCGGCGTGCGCGACTTATCCGGTAGTTTCAAGATAGGCACAAGCCTCGATCGCGAAGATCGACTGCGTGTTGCCATTGGGGCTACCGACCTTGGGGGCAACGTCACCTACTTTCGAGCCTACTATGGCGTTGCGTCGTATGAACTTGATCAATGGCTACTCAGCGCAGGCGTGGCACGCCGTACTGGCGCAGGAATAAGAGGCTCGCAAGCGCCATTGCATGGCCCCTTTGCAAGCGTTGCCTATCAACCCACCACTTGGCTTCGCGGCCATGCAGAACACACCGATGGCAATACGTGGGCTGGAGCCAAACTATTGACTCCTGCGTCGTGGTTACCCGAAGGCTGGCAGGCTCATCTGGGCGTCAACCTCAGGCTCAACGACAACCGGTTCACAGAGCGCGCGTGGTGGAATGTGGGCCTGACGATCCCGTTGACCCATCTGCCCAGTCTCGGACCTTCCGTCCCCAAGACCCGCAGCTACGCAGAGTTGGGTGACGCTCA
>ERZ1031720.83-NODE-83-length-12241-cov-7.183900_pt1 | contig 12241 bp, 8 predicted proteins | sample MGYA00518750_ERZ1031720 | MGnify/ENA primary metagenome ERZ1031720 (study PRJEB33718, sample SAMN03160008) | human skin metagenome | collected 2014-04-10 | study: EMG produced TPA metagenomics assembly of the PRJNA266117 data set (Human skin bacterial metagenome and... | reverse complement strand
CTCTATTCGTCGGCAGCGTCAGATGTGTATAAGAGACAGGTGCGAGGCCGCACGTTTCCAATGCCGAGCTGGCAAGCCGCCGTGCTGCAGACCACGGTGTCGGTCGTCAACTGGATGACGATGGGCGCGGCCATCTGGCTGCTCACCCAGCAGCAGGCGCCTTATGCCGCCACGCTGGCCGTGGTGCTGCTCGGTGCCATGGCCGGCCTGATCTCGCGCATCCCGGCCGGCCTGGGCGTGCTCGAGGCCGTGGGGGCGACCGTGCTGTCGGCCTACATGCCCGCACCGGCAGCGCTGGCCGCCGTGCTGGCCTACCGTGCGATGTATTTCTTTGCGCCGCTTCTGCTGGCCGGACTGGCGTTTGCGTGGATGGAATGGCGAGGCCGGCACTGAGCGCCCGGCCGAGGCCTCCTTCGCATCGGCCGGTTCAGTCCTCGTCGAAACCGCGCACGTGCTCGGCCTTGAAGACCGGCAACGCCCAGTTGAAACGGATGGCCAGCATGCGCATGGCAAAACCCACGACCAGCGCGGCCAGCATCGCCTGACCCTGTGCCATGCCGCCCTGCTGCAGTCCGACGTAGATCACGCCGGTCACGAGCGAGACCGAGGCGTACAGATCGCGGCGCAGCACCAGCGGCACCTGGTTGCACAGCACGTCGCGCAGCAGGCCGCCGAAGATGCCGGTGATCAGCCCCATCAGCACCACGATGACGACATGCACACCGGCCTCGGCCGCGATATTGCAGCCGATGACGGTGAAAGCCACCAGTCCCATGGCGTCGAGCAGCAGGAATGCGCCCTTGACGCGATAGGCCTGGCGGGCCAGCGCGGCGGCAGCCACCGCGGCACCGATCGTGAAGGCCAGGTATTCGGGGTGGGCGACCCACCCCAGCGGATAGTGGCCCAGCAGCATGTCGCGCACCGAACCGCCGCCCAGTGCGGTCACGGTCCCGATGAAACACAGTCCGAACAGGTCCATGTTGCGCCGCATGCCCATGATCGCGCCCGAAGCGGCTTCGGCGGCAATGGCCACCAGGTAGATGAAACTCAGCATATCCATGATGTCGGCCGGCTCGGGCGGTCAGAGAAAACGCGACACGTCGAGCGTGTGCGCACGCCCCAGCCACGACACGTGCAGGGTGTGATCGGCCAGGTCGTCGCCGGTGTCGCCATGCACCAGAACGTCCAGGCCGCCGCGCTGGGCCTCGAGCCACGGAATGAGCGCATCGAACGTTTCTTTCCCGAAAGCCAGCTGGCAGCTCCAGCACGGATGGGGCCCGACGAGCCGTTCATGGACCCGGCCGACCTGAACATCGAACCGTTCGCCTGCGCGCTGGCACAGGGCACGCGCCTGCGCCACGGTCTGCGCATCGAAGTAGACGTGAGCGTGGTATCGGTCGTACAGATTCTGGGGAAAGGCAGTCATGTCGGCAAGCCAGGAGGGGCACACGGCCCCGATGCTACCCGCAAGCCCTGGCGCTTCGAGCGAGGGGCCTTTAAAATCGTGCCCCCTGCTCGATGACCACGAGCCTTCGATCGCTCTGCGATCCGCCCGCAAGACTGTTCCCCCCATGATCCGCCTGTCCGAACTCAAGCTGCCTCTCGACCATCCCGAGGGCGAACTGGCCCAACTGGCCGCCCGCACCCTGGGGGTGGATGCCGCCGCGCTGGCCCGTGTGCATGTGCACAAGCGCAGCTTCGACGCCCGCAAGGCCGATCTGCTGGTGGTCTACATCGTCGATGTCACGCTGGCCGACGAGGCGCTGGAGCCGGCCTTGCTGGCGCGGCACACCGGCCACGCCCACATCCGCGCGACACCCGACATGGCCTACTACCCGGTGGGCCAGGCCCCCGCTGCGCTGGCGGCTCCCCGGCCCGTGGTGGTGGGCTTCGGGCCCTGCGGCATCTTCGCCGCGCTGCTGCTGGCGCAGATGGGCTTCAAGCCGATCGTGCTCGAGCGCGGCAAGACGGTGCGCCAGCGCACCAAGGACACCTGGGGCCTGTGGCGCAAGAGCGTGCTCAATCCCGAGTCGAACGTGCAGTTCGGCGAAGGCGGCGCAGGCACCTTCTCGGACGGCAAGCTCTACAGCCAGATCAAGGACCCCCGCCACCTCGGCCGCAAGGTGATGGAAGAGTTCGTCAAGGCCGGCGCGCCGCCCGAGATCCTCTACATCGCCCACCCCCATATCGGCACCTTCAAGCTGGTCAAGGTCGTCGAGAACATCCGCGCGCAGATCACGGCCCTGGGCGGCGAGATCCGCTTCGAGCAACGCGTGACCGACGTCCTGCTCGAGCCCGGCGGAGAGGGCCAGCAGCGCCTGCGCGGCCTGCAGGTGCTGGACCTCGCCACCGGCCAGAGCCACGAACTGCGCACCGACCATGCGGTCATGGCGCTGGGCCACAGTTCACGCGACACCTTCCAGATGCTGCATCGGCGCGGCGTCTACATCGAGGCCAAGCCGTTCTCGATCGGCTTCCGGGTCGAGCATCCGCAAGGCGTCATCGACCGCGCGCGCTGGGGCCGCCACGCAGGCCACCCGCTGCTGGGCGCGGCCGATTACAAGCTGGTCCACCACGCCAGCAACGGCCGGGCCGTCTACAGCTTCTGCATGTGCCCGGGCGGCACGGTGGTGGCGGCGACCTCGGAACCGGGCCGCGTGGTGACCAACGGCATGAGCCAGTACTCGCGCAACGAACGCAATGCCAATGCGGGCATCGTCGTCGGCATCGAGCCGTCGGACTACCCGCTCGATTACGGCCTGCTCGAGGATGTGCCGCCCGAAGCGCATGGACGGCCCCACGTGCTCGCCGGACTCGAGATGCAGCGCCGCCTCGAGACCCGGGCCTTCGAACTGGGCGGCAGCGACTACCGTGCGCCAGGCCAACTGGTCGGCGACTTCGTGGCGGGGGTGCCCTCGCGCGAGTTCGGCGGCGTGCAGCCTTCGTACAAGCCCGGCGTGAACCTGGGCGACCTGCATGCGGCCCTGCCCGACTACGCCATCGCCGCCATGCGCGAAGCCTTCCCGGCCTTCGGCAAGAAGATCAAGGGCTTCGACATGCCCGATGCCATTCTCACCGGTGTGGAAACCCGCACGTCCTCGCCCATCCGCATCACCCGCGGCGAGGATTTGCAGAGCCTCAATGTGCGTGGCCTGTTTCCGGCCGGCGAGGGTGCAGGTTATGCGGGCGGCATTCTGTCGGCCGGCGTGGACGGCATCAAGATCGCCGAAGGCGTGGCGCGCAGCCTGCTGGGCTGAACCCGAGGCGGCGCGTGCATCCATGCAGAACGGCGCGCCTGCCGTTAGCATGGGGGTCGAGTTTCCCCGACCGACCCGACCATGACCGACGCCAGCATCCATTTCTACGAACCCGCCCAGGGCCACGGCCTGCCGCACGATCCGTTCAACGCCATCGTGGGGCCGCGCCCCATCGGCTGGATCTCGTCACGCAGTTCCGAAGGCTCGCTCAACCTCGCCCCCTACAGCTTCTTCAACGGCTTCAACTACACGCCGCCCATCGTGGGTTTTGCCAGCGTGGGCTGGAAAGACAGCGTCGAAAACATCCAGGCCACGGGCGAGTTCGTCTGGAACCTGGCCACGCGGCCGCTGGCCGAAGCCATGAACGCGAGTTCGGCAGCCGTCGGCCCCGAGGTCGATGAGTTTGCACTGGCCGGCCTGACGCCCGCCGCCTCGCGCCTGGTGGCCGCCCCGCGCGTGGCCGAAAGCCCGGTGTCCTTCGAGTGCAAGCTCACCCAGTTGATCCAGCTTCAGAGCGCTGCAGGGCAACCGGTCGAAACCTGGCTGGTTCTGGGCGAAGTGGTGGGTGTCCACATCGCCCTGGCCGCGCTCGACCAGGGCATCTACGACCCGGCCGCCACCCACACCATTCTGCGGGCCGGCGGGCCGGCGGACTACTTCGAAATCATTCCCGAAACACGCTTCAAAATGAGGCGGCCCCGCACCGGGGACTGAACGCGAGACGCCACGCTATGCCCTATGATCACACGCAGTCATCAGGGGGCACTGGGCGCAGTCATGGCAACAAGCCACCGCTCACGTATACAACGAAAGCGGTATGCATGCCGCGCAGGAGTTCCGTTTGAGTCTCAGTCACCTGCTCGCTCAATTGCGCGACGCTGCACAGGATTTGTGTTCGACGAACGTACCGGACGATGCGCCCTGCACGCTGTTCTTTTCGGCCAGCGACCGGCGCTCGCGGGCCCACACCGTCGGCGCGCGCGGCAAAACTTTCGATCAAGCCTGGACGCAGGGCAGCCAGAAACTGCTACGGGTGGCCATACAGAACAAGCTGCAGGCGGTCTGGCTGCGTGTGGATCGCGTCGACGACGTCAAACCGATCGACTGGAAAACACTGCGCGAGCAACTGGCGGGCATCCGGCGCAACTACGTCCCGTTCGGCATTGCTTTTGACGCCGACCTGACGGTGGCGCTGCTCGAGGAGGAACTCGGTGCATATGCCCTTCTCTACGACAACACCGAACCCTGCGCAACACCTCACGCAGGCAATCTGCGCGCCTATGGGAAACGACGCTACAACCGCGAACTGACCTGGCCCGAAAACGACGACACACCCATGTGGGTGTTCACCACTCAGGCCGTATTTGGAGATGGCCGCAGCATCCACAAACTTGCGCATACAGGCGCATTTCGCGGATACCGCGAAGTAGACGACTGGGACGCCCAGGCCGTCCGCACGTTCGCGGACAGCGCCACAAACTACCTTGCACGCCAAGTCAAGTCCAGCGGCGAATACCAGTACGGCTGGTTCCCCTGCTTCGACAAACCCATCCCGACCTACAACGCGCTGCGCCATGCCAGCTCGACCTACGCCCTGCTCGAGGGCTGGGAACTCACGCAGGACGAAGGCCACCGGCAGGCCATCGACAGGGCGCTCAAGGACCTCACCGGCCGCCTGATCAAGCCGACCACGCTGCCGGATGGCAGGGAGGCAGCCTTCCTGGTCGACACCGGCAACGAGATCAAGCTGGGCGGCAATGCCGTCTGCCTGCTGGCCCTGGTGAAGTACACCGAACTCACGGGCGACCGACAATACCTGCCGCTGCTCGAACGACTGGCGGTGGGTGTGCTGCACATGCAGCAGCCCGATGGCCGGTTCGTCCATGTGCTCAACCATCCGGACCTGAGCGTCAAGGCTCAGGAACGCATCATCTACTACGACGGCGAGGCAGCCTTCGGTCTCATGCGTCTGTACGGCCTGACAAACGACGCACGCTGGCTGGCGTGCGTCGAGCGGGCTTTCGAGCACTTCATTGCCGCCAGACATTGGAAGGCTCACGACCACTGGCTGAGCTACTGCGTCAACGAACTCACGCGATACCGCCCTGAAGAACGCTACTACCGCTTTGGCCTCGACAATGTGCAAGGGCACCTCGATTTCGTCCTTGAACGCATCACGACCTATCCCACGCTGCTTGAACTCATGATGGCGGCCCAGCAGATGATCGAGCGCCTGCAGGCCGACACTGAACGTGCGCAGTTGCTCAAGGAATTCGATCTCGACAAGTTCTACCGAGCGCTCGAATTCCGGGCACGTTACCTACTGAATGGGCATTTCTGGCCGGAACTGGCCATGTTTTTCCAGAATCCGGCGCGTATCGTAGGCAGCTTCCATATCCGCCATCACAGCTTCCGCGTGCGCATCGACGACGTGGAGCACTACCTCTCCGGTTATGTCGCCTATTTGAAATACCTGAATCAACGCGGCATGCGCCCACCATCCGTTGCCGGCATCATTCCCGAAGATCCCATGGACAACACCGTGAAGCGTTTGCAGACGGCACCCTTGCAGGATTCGCAACACCCCGTCGTCGCCTGGGGAGGCGATGTGAACCTGGGCCGGCGGCAGCACTACCTCAGTGCTGAAAATCCCGGCACGCTGGCGCTCGACGTGGCCGCCCTGCGGCAGGCCGACGTGGCCATCGTGAACCTCGAATGCGTGGTGGCCACGCAAGGAGAACAAGGCTTCGACAAAGGCGAAGGCGGCCCGTTCTACTACCGCGGACGGCCCGATATGCTGCCCGTGCTGCTGGATGCGGGAATCGACGCCGTTGCCGTCGCCAACAACCACACGGGCGACTACGGTCTGGATGCCCTGCTCGAACAGGCCCAGTGGCTCGAGCGTGCGGGCCTGGCTCATGCGGGCTCGGGGCACGACACCGCCGAAGCCTTCCGTCCCATGGTGCTGCGCGCAGGGGACCTCGACGTGGCCGTCTTCTCGATCGATGCCACGCAATACCGTTACGCCGCGCAAGAAAAGCGCCCCGGCATCGCCTATCTGGACATCAAGCAGCACGGCACCTGGCGCGCGCGGCTCGAACCGCTGTTCAGCCAGGCCCGGCAGAACGGCCAGGTCGTGCTGGTGGCGATGCACTGGGGCGACAACTGGGCCGCGATCCCCAGCGAGGACAAAATCGCCGCGGGCCATGCACTCATCGATGCCGGTGCCGATGCGGTGATGGGGGCTTCCGCCCATGGCTTGCAGGGCATCGACACCTACCGTGGCAAACCCGTCATCCACGACGCCGGCGACCTTCTTTTCGACACCAAGAACAAGGCCGGCATCAAGGATGGAGGCGTCTTCAGCCTGCACCTCGACCACGGCGGGGTGTATGCCGTTCGATTTGTCCCCGTGGGGGTCGGTTACGGCCACACCTGCGATCAAACCGGCCAGGCGGCCCTGCTCAATACACGGGCATTTGTCGAGCGCTGCACCGCACTCGGCACCCCCTTGCAGATCGAAGCCGACGGCACCGGTCTGGTGGTCCTGCGCGAGCCCCTGCCGCCATCCAGTCAGTTCCCCCGCTCGGACGCCGAGCGCCCCCCGGCCAAAGTTGCCGCACAGGACGCCGCACGGACGCTGGCCGCAAACCTGCAGTATGCCCCCCAGCCTCACTGGCTGGCCGATGAAGTCCCGGCCGATGCCCGGCTGCCCCAGCCCCTGCAGGTCGGCCCGTTGACACTGGTGGGCCTGCGAGCCGGCCCGGGCCTGCTGACGCGCCGGCAGATGCCCTTCGTGGAAAGCTACTGGCGTGCCGATCAAGCTCTCACCACCGATGTGCGGCTCGACATCCGGGCCTCGGCGCAAATCCCTTCCGACATGCCGGATTGGGGAATCGGCATGGACCACGATCCCTGCGACTGGATGCTGCCGACCAGCCGCTGGCAACCGGGCCGAATCTATCGCGATTACGTCGGCCTTCGCCCGCCCATGGCCAAACTCCTGCGCAGCGCCACCCTGGCCATCGACGTGCGCACCCTGGGCGGGGGGCACGACAGCACGGCCCAGCGGGTGCCGGGCGTCGCGATCGAGCTCAAGCTGCCTGCCAAGCCCCAGGCCGTGACACGGGTCCGTCCGGCCTATGCCCGCGCGGCACTCGCGCCCGCGCAACGCGTCGCGGTCGACCTGTCCGACGTGCAAGTCTGTTTCCTCAACGTCGACATGGGCCAGCAGCGCACGGGGGTCGAGAACTCCGCGCTGTTCAGGGCGCGTGTCTTTGCATCCCATCTCGGCAGTCCTCCCAAGATCCTGACCAGCAAGTACAACATCCGGCTGCACCACGCCACGCGGGATCTGGTCGCGCGCGGACTGCTCGACCCGGCCGTCGAGGTCCACAACCTCTACGACGACTACCAGGGATTCAACGCGCTGTCCGACTGCACGCCCTCCGCGACCGATCGGCTGCAACCCGACTCGAGCTCCGGCGAAAAGTGGGTGGCGATCGCAGGGACCCGCGATCACCGGATCTTCGACGCCCAGGGCGAGAAGTCACGTTACATCGGCCGGCATGCCGAAACGGGCCTGGTGGCCTATGTCAACCACTTCCACCAAGGCCGGAAATGGCGGCGCGAGATCTACGACTGCCGTGGTTTTCTCAGCAGCGTGCAGGTGCTCGACGAAACCTCCAGCCTGCTGCGTACCGAGAGTTTCGTGCGGCGGGACGGCAGCCCGGCCCTGGTCAAGCATTTCCGAACCGAGGATGGAAAAGCTCAACTCAGCCATGTGGAAGTGCTCGATCACGAAGGCCAATTGGTGGCTCGGCTCGACGACGACGAGGCCCTGCTGCGCCATTGGCTGACCCGGCGCGTTCGGCTCGATACCCGCCGACAGCTCTGGATCGTCGACAAGAACCGGATCTTCTACGATGCTGCCGTGGACGTGCGCGACAGCCTGCCCGATCCGCAGGCGGTGACCGTGGTCCCGGTCGTCCACGCCGTTCACACGCAGGACCATCGCGATGTGGAAAAGGGCCGGACCAACCGCAACTACAGGGGCGTGCTCGAAGACCTGACCCGGCCGGACGCCGTGGTGGTCCTCACGCAGGGGCAAAAACGCGACATCCTCAAGCGATACGGGCCCGGTTCGCTGCACACCATCGGGCATGCCTACGACAGCGCGATCGAGGCCCAACCCTTCGAGGCCCGCGATCGTTTCAAGATGGTGTACCTGGCGCGCTACAGCCCCGAAAAATGCCAGCATCTGGCGATCGATGCGTTTGCGCGCGTGGCACGGCAGTTTCCACAGGCCAGTCTGCACTTCCATGGTTTCGGCAACGCCGGCGACCCGACCTTGCCCGGGCTGCAGCAACAGGTCGCGAACCTGGGCCTGCAGGAGCAGGTCTTTCTGCATGGCTGGGCCAGTTCGCCCGCAGCGATCTACGAATCTGCCGGGCTGACCCTGCTCACCAGCCAGGGCGAAGCCTTTTCATTGACCGTGATGGAAAGCCTTTGCCACGGCTGCCCCGTGCTGGCGTTCGACGTGCGTTACGGCCCGCCCGAACTGATCGCCCATGGGCAAAGCGGATTCCTGGCCCGCTATGGCGACACCGAGGCCCTGGCGCAGCACATGCGAACCGTTCTGGCCGATGCACAACTGCATGCCCAGCTTTCGCACCAGGCTCGCACCGGCTCGCGCCAGTTCTCGACGGCTCACCTGGCCCAGGCCTGGGCCGCTTTGCTGGCCGAACTGTCCATCCACACCGCCAACCGGTAGACACCCGATGTCCTCCTGCTCGCCCCTCCTCCCCGGCTTCGGCATGTGCGGTTCGCGGCGACTGCCGCGCGGGTGGCTGGCCGCTGCAGCGACCGCGTTGCTGCTCGGCAGCGTGGTGCCTGCACAAGCACAAGCACAAGCACAAGCACAAGCCCAGGCGCAGACGCGTCCGGCGCCCCCGCCAGGTGCGGTCGAGCCGCCCGTCTTCGATGTCCACATCGCCGTCATCACCGACGCCGCCGGCGTCCGGGAGCGGTGGTCCCGCACGGCATTGACACGCCTGGTCGACGAATTGGCCACGTCTTTCGTGGATGCACAAGGCCGGCCGGTCATCCGTTTCCGCGTCAAGGATGTGGTGCCTTATGCAGCCCTCAAGGACAGCCGGTGCCCGCAGTTCGTCGCCCTGGGCGACGGCGCACAGCCTTACGACAGCGAGGGCTGGGCCGCAATCTTCACCGCCTGCCGCGATGCACGGGTGCGCGACCCGCAGGCCATCAACTTCTACATCTACGACAGCTACAGCGCGCAAGGCGATGCGGCAGACGGCACGGGCCATGGCACGCGCAACCGCAACCGGCCCTATGTGCTGATCGATTGGGAACGGGCTTCGAACATGATCCAGAACCCCGTTGCCCACGAGATGGGCCACGCCTTCGGTCTGGTTCACGTCTGTGCCGAAGGAGCCCGGCGCGACAGCGCCACCAACATCATGGCCAGCGCCGACTGCAAGCGCGGCAGCGGGGGCCTGCGCAACCTGGGCTTCGATGCCGAACAGGTGGCGACCATCCGGCGCTACGCGTCCCTCATCTCACGCCAGCTTCAGTCCGACGGCGGCGCGCGCTGAGCGATCGTTCAGATCGACGGGCTTGCCTGCGCATCGGACGCCGGCTGCCCCGGGACCGGCCTCGGTATCGCCCTCGGCCGCCCCTTGTCGTCGATCGCCACATAGGTCAGGCGCGCTTCGGTCACCTTGATCACGCGTCCCTGGTCGTGCATGCGTTCGGCATAGACCTCGATCTTGACGGTGATCGAGGTGCGGCCGATGCGCTCGATGTCGCCGAAGAAAGACAGCAGGTCGCCCACCCGCACAGGCTGCTTGAAGATGAACTCGTTGACCGCCACGGTGGCATAACGCCCGCCGGTATAGCGTGCGGGGATGACCGAGCCGGCCAGATCGACCTGGGCCATCACCCAGCCGCCGAAGATGTCGCCATTGGCATTGCAATCGCCCGGCATGGGGATCACCTTGAGCACCAGTTCCTTGTCGGTCGGCAGTTGGGTCAGCATATCGTTGGTATAGACCATGGGAGCACGCAATCTGAAATGAAGCCGTGCGGGCGGAAAAAACCAGGCGCCGGATCGGCACACCGGCCCTTCGCGGCCGCCCGCGAAAAAACGCAGATTGTCTACTCCACACTTCCGGTCTTGTTATGAGGGGGGGGTCGGAAGTCCCGCGCACCGGCTTGGCCCAGGGCCAGCCAGCACGGCGGGGCCCCAGTATAAAACCGCGCGCCGGGCGCCGCAGAACTCGGCTCCCCCAGACAAACCGCCATGGCGATCCGAGGGCGCGGCCGCTACGATGGCGGCAGACATCCCTTAGGCCCATCCGGTCCGTCCTCCGGGGCAGACCCTCGAAAGCTCTTCTGCCATGCCTGATCTCCAGACCGAGTTCGAATCCGCCGTCGCCGACTCCAAGCTGCTTGCGCAGCGCCCCGACAACCCGACCCTGCTCAAGATCTACGGCCTCTACAAACAGGCCACCGAAGGCGACAACACCGCCAAGAAACCCAGCTTCAGCGACGTCGTCGGCCGTGCCAAATGGGAGGCCTGGACGGCTCGCAAGGGTCTGTCGGGCGACCAGGCCCGCCAGGCCTACATCGAGTTGATCGAGTCGCTCAAGTAACGGCGGCCGGCTCGGTGGCGCGCCCCTGCGGGCTGTCGGCCTCGACCTGCACCAGGCAGTCGTAGAAAACCGGCGCACGCCCCATGTCGGTCAGGCGCTGGCTGGTGAGTTCGTTGACATTGCGGCCGTCCAGTCCCAGCTTGCGCCACCAGATGCCCAGGCCGTTGACCACGCCCGGACGGGCACGGGTCGATACCTCGGCCTTGCAGCGGTAGCTGCCGCGGTCGTTGAAGATCCGCACCACGGTGCCGTCGGCAATGCCGCGTTCGGCTGCATCTTCGGGGTGGATCTCGACCAGGGGTTCGCCTTCGATGCGCCGCAGGCTCTGCACGTTGACGAAGGTCGAATTCAGGAAGTTGCGCGCCGGCGGCGAGATCATGGCCAGCGGGTACTGCGACGATGTCCCGGCCAGTTCGTAGTTGGGCAGATGGTCGGGCAATCCGTCCTGGCCCTGCGCCGCCAGCCTGGCGCTGTAGAACTCGCAGCGGCCGGACGGCGTGGCAAAACCGCCCTGCGCAAACGGTGCGTCCGGCACGTCGAGCGCCACGTAGCCGTCGGCCAGCAGGGCCTCGAAATCCACGGCATCGCCCAGCGCCTGACGGCACAGCGCGAGGTCGTCGTCGGCAAAACACGCCTCGTCGAACCCCATGCGGGACGCCAGGCCGCGGAACACGTCCGTATTGGGGCGGGCCTGCCCCACCGGCGCGATCGCCGGACGGTTGAGCAGCACATGGGTATGGCCATAGCTGTTGTGCATGTCCCAGTGCTCGAGCTGCGTGGTCGCCGGCAGCACATAGTCGGCGTAATCGGTGGTGTCGGTGCGAAACTGCTCCAGCACCACGGTGAACAGGTCGTCGCGCCCGAAACCGCGCACCACTTCGGCGGACTGCGGCGCCACGGCCACCGGGTTGCTGTTGTAGACCACCACCGCCTCGACACGCGGGCCGGATGCGGGCCCCGCCTCCTGCAGCAGATGCCGGCCGATGGTCGACATGTTGAGCGTGCGCGGCCGGCGCGCGCCCAGCAGGTCGGGGCGCTGCAAGGCCGCGCGCTGCACGGGAGCGGTGCCGGAAGCCGACAGCAGCAGCCCACCGGCCGGATCGCGCCATGCGCCCACCAGGGCGGGCAGGCAGGCCACGGCACGCACCGCATTGCCACCGCCTCGCACCCGCTGCATGCCGTAGTTCAGGCGGATGGCCGCAGGCCGCGTGTGCGCGTAGTCATGGGCCAGGCGGCGGATCTGTTCGACGGGTATGCCGCAGACCTGTCTCTTATACACATCTGACGCTGCCGACGAATAGAGAGGTG
>ERZ1031720.82-NODE-82-length-12259-cov-8.200590_pt1 | contig 12259 bp, 8 predicted proteins | sample MGYA00518750_ERZ1031720 | MGnify/ENA primary metagenome ERZ1031720 (study PRJEB33718, sample SAMN03160008) | human skin metagenome | collected 2014-04-10 | study: EMG produced TPA metagenomics assembly of the PRJNA266117 data set (Human skin bacterial metagenome and... | reverse complement strand
TCTGCCTGTCTCGTGGGCTCGGAGATGTGTATAAGAGACAGGGCCAGTACCGGGCCGGCCGTGGGGTTGTAGAAACCGGGAATGATCTCGCCCATGCCTTCGGCCAGGGAGACAACGCCGTTTTGTCCGAAGCCTTCGCAGGGCTGGCCGTTTTGCGCGTCGAGCGCGATCAACCGCAGGTTGGCGGTCGTCACGTAGATGCGGCGCTGGCAAGCCGCGGCGGCTGCGGCCGGCTGGCTGGCCGGCGCACCGGGTGCGGCCTGCGCGGCTTGCTGGGCCACGTCGTAGTAGGCCAGCGAACGGCAACGCTGCCAGGTGGGGCTGTAGCCCGCATTGGCCTTGGGATCGAAGTGCCAGAGCTGTTTGCCCGAGTCGGCGTCGAGCGCAAACACCTGGTTGGTCGGCGTGCAGGCGTAGACCACGTTGCCGATCTGCAGCGGCGTGTTCTGGTTTTCTGCACCGCCGTACGAGAAGTCACCGGTGCGGAAAGTCCAGGCCACCTTGAGCTTGGAAACGTTGTCGGGCGTGATCTGGTCCAGCGGGGCGAACTGTGTGCCGTCGGGCGTGCGGCCGTAGTTGGTCCAGTTGGCGCCGTCGTCGCCGGGCTGGTAACCCTGCGCCAGTTCCGGGGCTGCCGTCGGCTTGACCGACCAGATCGGCTGGAAGGCCGTGATCAGCGCTGCCACGATACCCAGCGCCAACACGCCGGCCACGCCGCGCGAGGCCGGCTTGACGTGGCGGCAGGCGGCCGCTCCGCGCAGGCTGGGGGTGACGAGGGCCACCAGCAGACCGATGACGGCCAGCAGTCCCAGACGGGCGGCCAGCGGCCAGAAGGCCAGCCCGGCTTCGAACAGCGACCACACGACGGTGACCGCAAAGCCCACGCCGTACAGCCAGGCGCCGCGCACCTGGCCCAGGCCCAGCAGCACGCCGGACACGACGATCAGCAGGCCCATGGGCAAGTAATACCAGGAGCCGCCCAATTGCAGCAATTGAAAGCCGCCATAGGCCAGATAAAGGCCGATGAGGGTCATGACGAGGCCGAGCACGGCCGCGCACGTCCGGACGAGGCGCGAGCCCCCCGGGACTGAATGATCTGACATGTAAAATTCTCCGTCGTTCGAGTTGTAGTCATCGAGGCCGGCTGTAGTCACAGAGGGCCCGGCGCCGCAGTAGGCAGGTCGCCCGGCAGCCGCCCGGTTCTGCCAAACCGAGGGCTGCAGGGCCATTTAGTTGCGATGCGCAACCAAATTGTACGTGAGCTGTCCAAGATCTGCCGGGCCAAGCCCGGCGGCAGGGGTATTGCTTGACGACGGATCCCTCTCGACGCCGGATCTGGTGACCCATTTCCGGCAATCCCACGACACTCCAACTGCCCCCCCGACATGTCCTTGGCGAAACTCGCACCCTCCCCCCAGGCGATTGCCGAATTGCGGAGCTTCTCTCGCCAGTTGGTCCGTGAGCTGGGCTACCTGCGGTCGCCTGTCGCGGGCAGTGAACTGCCACCCTCGACGGTGCATGCGATTCTTGAAATCGGCATGCAGCCCGGCATCCAGGCACGCGATCTGGCGCAGACCCTGCGGCTCGACAAATCCAACACCAGCCGGCAGTTGGCCAAGCTCGAAAGCCTGGGCCTGGTGCGGCGGCAGGCACTGGACAGCGATGGGCGCTCCACGGCCCTGTTCCTGACCGACGAGGGCCTGAGTCTGTTCGCGCAGGCCGAGGCATTCGGCACCCAGCAGGTCGCCAAGGTGCTGGGCCAGCTCGACGAGGTCGATCAGCAGGCATTGGGCCGCTACCTGTCGCTGTACGCGCAGGCCTTGGCGCAAGACAATCCGCACACGCTGCCCCCGCAGCTCGCGGTCGACCGTCTGGTCGAGGGTTATCGGCCCGGCTGCCTGGGCGAAATCGCCGGATTCTTTGCCCCCGATCTGCAGAGCGGCGGGTTTGCCGCAGAACGCGCGATGACCGAGGAACTGACCGGGTTCCTGGCCGGCCTGCCCCGTGCGGACGCCAAGCTGTGGCTGTACCACCAGGACGGCCATACGCTGGGCTCGATTGCGCTCGAAGCCGGCCCGGCCCCCCGGCAGGCCACCCTGCGCTGGTTCGGCGTGAAAAACACCGAGCGCGGCACCGGCATGGGGCGCCAGTTGCTGGAGTCGGCCCTGTCCCACGCCGATCTCGTTTTCGACGCGGTGTGGTGTTCGGTTCCGGCGGCCACGCCGGGTGGCGTACGTGCAGCGAGACTGCTGGCGGCACACGGTTTCCACCCGCACGGCACGGTCACCGTGCAACGCTGGGGGCAGTCCCGGGTCGCTCAGCGCTGGTGCCGCAAGCGCGCATGAACACGCGCCGCAGACTGTTGCGGTGAGCCTGGGGCAGACATGCCGGTGCGTGCTCTGCACAAGGCCGACTGTCGTGTAGAGTCAAGGGTTTTGGCATCCCACCCAGCAGCATGATGCAGCACGCGGAAGAACAGTCGATTCCTCTCCAAACCGACGCGGACGTCGTTCGAATCAGGTTCTCTCAAGTCGCCGCATTTCTCAAGTCGCGCCATGTGGTTCTCAGGCATCTGGAGCGCCATCCAGACGAAACCATGGTGGTGGTCAAGAACCTCGCGCTCGAGCCCTATGCATCGATCTATCGCAAGAATATCGGCCTGTACTCCATCGGAGCGTTCAGCTACTCGAACGGTCCGCTGAGTTACGGCATCACGATCGGGCGTTACTGCAGCATCGGCAAAAACCTAAGCTTCTTCGGTGCGGACCATTTCTCGGACTGGATATCCACGTCGCCTCGTTTCTATCTCGACGGTTTCCATGATTTCGACGGCGATGTGAGCGACCGGGGCCGGCGCAAGCGCCGTGTCGTCATCGGCAACGACGTGTGGATAGGCGCAAATGTCACGTTGAAGAACAACCTGCGCATCGGCGATGGCGCCATCGTCGCCAGCAACAGCGTCGTGACCAAAGACGTGCCGCCTTTCACGATCGTGGGCGGCGTGCCGGCACGCATCATCAGGCCCCGTTTCAGCGGCGAACTGCAGGCACGGATCGAAGGTGCCAAGTGGTGGCAATACAAGTTGCTCGACCTGAAGAACATGCGGGCCAACGATCCCCATGACTTTCTCGAACTGCTCGAAGCCAAGGTGGCCATGAAGCTGATCGAGCCTTATCGCCCGGCGCTCATCACCGAGCAAGCACTGCTTGCGGAGGCGCAAAAATCGGTCTCAGCGAAAGACGAGCCGGAAGCTGCGACAACGTTGCTTCCCGCCGAAAACCGCTGAGCACACGAGACCATCCTCCGAGAAACTCGCGGACCTTACCGCAACCGGCCCAGCAGCTCTTCGGCACCTTTGTCCAGGCCGGTCTTGGCCGCTCGCAGCGAGCCGAATGTCGCCGCCACATTCATCGCATTGGGATGCTGTTTGGTCACGAACGCCATCAGCAGGCGATTGCTGGGCGCGTCGTAGATCTCGACAGAGTAGCTGACCGACCCCATGAACAGGCCCTCCTTTCCACGCATGCCCTGCACGGCGTTGTAGGGCAGACCGACGAGGTCGAAACGGGTGAATGTCGACACCACGGCCGTATTGGTCTCCGCACCGGTAAGGGTCAGCCTGAGCCTCAAGGTGCCGCGGCCGGCCGGGTTCGAAAGGCTGAAGCGCCGGGCCATCACCTGGTTGAAGGTGGTGGCCATGTACTGGGCGAGCTCGCGTTTGTCCGCCTCCTCGAGGTTGCCGAACTGGTGATCGGCCCCCGCATAGATGGCGACCGGTTCGATGAGCATCGCCGAATAGCTGCGCCAGTCGGCAGACGCGGAATAGACGTAAGGCGTCCGGTCGGCATCCTTCTGCGTGTTCGTCTGCAGTTGGGGAGCCGAGGCGAGCTGGGTATAGGGAGTCGGGCCTTTGCCGGCGCATCCGGTGAGGACGACGAGCGAGAAGCCGAGCGCGAGCCAGGACGACACAGGAAATCCGGTGGGCGTTTTCATGAGGTGCTCCGAGGTGAGGGAGGGGTTGGCAAGAATATTAATGACCGATCGATCATTAACGATGATACACTCGCTACCGACCAAACGTTCATTAATGTTTTCAAACGCATCGCGAGCGGGTACAGTGCAGGCTCGGCAGGCTTTCCGCCCAGCCGGAGCCACGCCGGCAGGCGCGCCGCTTTCGCAATGTGTCACTTTGCTCAAGGAGCCCTCATGGCCTTCCCTCCCCGTCTTCGTCTGGCCTGCCTGCTGGCCGTGCTCGGCGTTTCCCTCCACGCGCATGCCGAGCTCTTCGCGTCGTCGGCCTCGAGTGCCGGTTCGGCATCCAGCGGCAGTGTTTCGGATTCGTTGAGTGGTTCGAGCGACAGTTCGAAGGACGACGAAAAGACAGCCAGCGGCGATTACCGCGTCGTCGAGGTGGCGCAAGCCCCCGACCGTGCCGGCTTCCAGCGCCTCACCCTGCAGGGCCAGGAAACGCAGCGTCGGCTGGTGCTCGACCTGCCACTGGCGGTGTTCGACCAGCAGGCCCTGCGGCACGGCGACATCGTGCATGCCGAGCGTCGGGTCTACGGTCTCGAGTTCGCACGCGGCGATACCCGCGAGGCGTTCTTCCTGGTGCTTGCCGACGATTGGCACGATGAACTGGCCCCGCGTGCCGTGACGCAGCTGTGAGAGCAGGCTGGCCGTGGGCCTGGGCACTGGCCGCGGTGATGCTCGCGACAGGCTGTGCAGGACCGCCGACCGCATCGCCGCCGCCCGCCTCGTCGGCGGTTTCCAACTTCTGCGACCGCACGCACACCTTGACGGCCGGTCAGCAAGACACGCTGCTGCGCTTCGCGGCCGTGGTGCGCGAGACGCTGTCCGAGACCGATGCCGAGGCGGTGCTGATCAGCCGCTCGGGCCTGGATCTGTCGCGCTTCGACATCCGGTACTCCCATGCGGCCGTGGCCTGGCGCGGCGACACGGGCCGGTGGACGGCGCGGCAGCTCTACTACGCGTGCGATGAAGAGCGCCCGCGTATCTACGACCAGGGACTGGCCGGTTTTGCGATGGGCACCGAGAACCCGTCGCTGGGCTACATCTCGATCGTCCGCTTGCCGCCCGATGCCGCGCAGGCTCTGCGATCGACCGCACTCGACAACCGGCTCGCGCTGCGCCTGCTGGCCGCCAACTACAGCGCCAACGCCTATGCCTTTGGTTTGCAATACCAGAACTGCAACCAGTGGGTGATGGAGCTGATCGCGACCGCCTGGGGACATCTCGGCGACGGCGAAGACTTGCGCGAACGCGCGCAGCACTGGCTGCGGGATTCGAACTACACGCCGCAGCCGGTGGTGGTCCCTTCGCACTGGATGATGGCTGCCGCGGCCTTCGTGCCGCTGGTGCACCTGGACGACCACCCGCCCGAAGACCGGGCCGCCCTGCGCCTGCAAATCAGCCTGCCGGCTGCGGTGGAGAACTTCGTGCGCGAACACGTCCCGGACAGTCAGCGCCTCGAGATCTGCCACGACGGCCGGCGTGTCGTGGTTCACCGGGGCTGGTCGCCGATCGCGGCAGGCTGCACGCCGGGCGACGGCGATCGGGTGGTGAACCTGGCGCCTTGACGCCGCCCCCGGGCAGACCCGTTTCGCCCGGATCGAGGGGGGGTCTGCCGGATCTGCGCCCTCTCCTACGTCTGCACGAGGAAAAAGCGGCAGGTTCCCCGGTTCGCCCTCAACGAAACTCATAAGTATGATTGCACAGGCGTCGTGTGCCGGCCTGTGTGTGGTGTTGACTGGAGAAAACCCTTGATGACCCGTTCACTGACCTGCGTGACGCTGGCCCTGATCGCCACCTTCACGGCCGCTTGTTCGAAGCAGGAGGCCCCGCCCGCGGCGCCACCGCCGATGGGCGTCGAAACGCTGACGCTTGCAGAAGAGAAGCTGCCCAATGTCGTTGAACTGCCTGGCCGTATCGAGGCTGTTCGCACGGCCGAGGTCCGAGCCCGGACCAACGGAATCGTGCTCAAGCGGCTGTACAAGGAAGGCACGGATGTACGGCAGGGCGCACCGCTTTTCGAGATCGATCCACGCGAATACCGGGCCCAGGTGCAGCAGGGCGAAGCAGCCCTGCAGCGGGCGATCGCGACACGAACCAATGCGGCATCCGTCGTGCAGCGCTACACCCCGCTGCTGTCCGAGCGCTCGGTCAGCGCGCAGGAGTACGACGCCGCCCTGGCCGATCTGCGCCAGGCCGAAGCACAGGTCGCCGAAGCGCGTGCGGTGCTCGATCAGAACAAGCTGCAGCTCGGTTTCACCACGGTCCGTTCGCCCATCGACGGGCGCGTGGGCCGGGCCCGGGTGACGGAAGGTGCACTCGTCAGCGGCACCGAATCGACGCTCATGACCACCGTCAATCAGGTCACGCCGGTCTATGCCGTGTTCACGCAATCCAATGCGGCGATCCTCGACATCATGGAAAAGGTCAAGGCCGGCAGCGTCCAGATCGACAGCCTGCAAAGCGTCAAGGTCGAGCTGACCCTCGACAACGGCTCGCCTTACCCGCTCACGGGGCAACTCGACTTCACCGACCAGACGGTCGATCCCCAGACCGGCACCCAGACCGTGCGGGCGGTGTTCGAGAACCCCGACCGGCAGTTGTCTCCCGGCCAGTTCGTGCGTGCCCGCATCGAGGCCGGAACCTTCAGCGGCGGCATGGCCGTGCCGGCGCGCGCAGTGCAGTTTCAGGGCACGCAGGCCAGCGTCGCAGTCGTCGGAGAAGACGACACCGTGGCCATCCGCCCGGTGCAGTTGGGCGCACAGGTGGGCTCGCGCTGGATCGTGCAATCCGGCCTCAAGAAGGGCGAACGCGTCATCACCGAAGGCTGGCAGAAGGTAAGGCCGGGACAGACCGTGAGCCCCAAGGACAACCCCTCCCCCGCATCCGAACAGGCTCCGGGAGGGCGTTGACGTGAATCGATTTTTTGTAGAAAAGCCGGTATTCGGCTGGGTCATTGCCGCCTTCATCACGCTGGCGGGCCTGCTGGCGCTGCGCGCGCTGCCGATCGAGCAGTACCCCTCCGTCGCACCGCCCTCGCTCACGCTCTCGTACACCTACACGGGCGCCGATGCCGATACGCTGGACAAGAACGTCACGGCGGTGATCGAGCGCGAACTCAACGGCATCGACGGCGTCCGCTACACATCGGCGACCAGCCGCGCCAATGGCTCGGGCTCCATCGTCGTCACCTTCGAGTCGGGCACCAACCTCGACAACGCCCGGACCCAGGTCCAGGATCGTCTCAACCGCGCGGAAACCCGCCTGCCCGAAGAGGTTCGGCGGCTGGGCATCCAGGTCAACGACAACACGTCGGGCTTCCTGCTGCTGCTGGCCCTGACGTCGAAAGACGGCGCGCTGTCGCCGCTCGAACTGGGCAACTATGCCGCCAACAACGTGGTCACCGAGCTGCGCCGCGTCAACGGCGTGGGCGACGTCCAGCTTTTCGGGTCGCAGTATGCGATGCGGATCTGGCTCGACCCGTCGAAGCTGGCCGGGTTCGGGCTCTCGCCTTCGCAGGTGCTCAACGCCATCACCGAGCAGAACAGCCAGACGGCCGGCGGCGGCCTGGGCGAGCAGCCGATCGCACGCGATACCGAGTTCACGGCAAAAGTCGTCACGCAGAGCCGGTTCTCGGATCCCGAGCAATTCCGCAACATCATCATTCGTGCCAATCCGAACGGCTCGACCGTCCGGGTCGGGGATGTGGCGAGAGTCGAGTTGGGCGCCGAAAGCTACACCTTCAAGGCCAAGCTCAATGGCCAGGAAATCGCCGGCATGGGCATCCAGCTCGCCAACGGCGCCAATGCGGTCGCGACGACCGAGGCCGTTCGCGCCCGCATGAACGAGCTCCAGCAGACCTTCCCGCAAAGCGTCGAATGGAGCGTGCCGTTCGACACGACCCCGTTCATCACCGCCTCGATCGACAGCGTGATCTACACCCTGCTCGAGGCCATGGTGCTGGTGTTCCTGGTGATGTACCTGTTTCTACAGAACTGGCGCGCCACGTTGATCCCGGCCATCGTGGTGCCCATCGCCCTGGCAGGTGCGTGCTTCGGACTCTACGTCTTCGGCTTCACCATCAACACGCTGTCCCTGTTCGGCATGGTGGTGGCGATCGGCATTCTGGTCGATGACGCCATCGTGGTGGTCGAGAACGTCGAACGCCTGATGAGCGAGGAAGGCCTGTCGCCTCGGCGCGCCACGGTCAAGGCCATGGGGCAGATCCGGGGGGCCATCATCGGCATCACGCTGGTGCTGGTCGCCGTGTTTGTGCCGATGGCGTTTTTCCCGGGTTCGACGGGGGGCATCTACCGGCAGTTCTCGGTCACGCTCGCGATCTCGATCTTCTTCTCGGCGGTGCTGGCGCTCACGCTCACACCCGCGCTGTGCGCCACGTTGCTGAAGAGTCATCCGCCGTCGAACACGCCTGCGAAGACACCGCATCGCACCGGCATCCGCAGTTGGCCCAGGCGTTTCTTCGACGGCTTCAACGCCCGCTTCGGCCGGGCGACCGACCGTTACGGCGTCGCGGTCAACCGCATGACCTCGGCGCCCTTGCGGTGGCTGGCGGTCTTCGTCGCGGTGCTGGGTGTCACGGCCTTGTTGTTTCTGCGCCTGCCGGGTGGCTTTCTGCCGAGCGAGGACCAGGGCTATTTCCTGGTGAACATCGACGCGCCGCCGGGGGCCACCATGCAGCGCACGGAAGCCGCCGCAAACCTGGCCGAGGCCTATCTGCAGGAACAACCCCAGGTGCGCAACGTGATGACGCTGGTGGGCTACAACTTCACCGGCCAGAGCCAGTCGGCGGCCATGTCCTTCGTCGATCTGAAGCCCTGGGGCGAGCGCACCGAGGATTCGGCCTCTGCCGCCTCGCTCATCCAGGGCACGATGGCGGCCGTGAGCGGCATCGCCAGCGCCACCATCTTTCCGCTGAACCCGCCGCCCATCCAGTCCCTCGGCAATGCCACCGGTTTCTCGCTGAAGATCGAAGACCGCAGCGGCCTCGACCGTGCGGGACTGGTCGCGGCGCGGGATGAAATCCTGGCCAAGGCCGCCGAGCATCCGCTGTTGTCCGGCGTGCGGCCGGACGGCCAGGGCGATGCGCCCGAGCTCTATGTCGAGATCGACCGGGTGCAGGCTCGCGCGCTGGGACTGCAGATCGCGGATGTCAACGCCACGCTGGCGATCAACTTTGCCTCCGCCTATGCCAACGACTTCAGCCGCGACGGCAATGTGCTGCGGGTCTACCTGCAGGCCGATGCGGAACACCGCATGACGCCGCAGGACATTCTGAACCTGCGTGTACCCCTCGCATCGGACGGCACGAGCGAGGCCAAGCTGGTGCCCTTCTCTGCCTTCGCGAAGGCCTACTGGCGGACCTCGCCCATCCAGCTCGAACGCTACAACGGCTACCCGTCGCTCACCGTCTCGGGACAGGCCGCCCCCGGCGAGTCGTCGGGCGCCGCGCTCGAGGCCATGGAAGCCATTGCCGGCGAAACGCTGACGGGTTCGCTGGCCTACGAATGGACCGGCACGGCCCTGGAAGAGAAGGAAGCCGGCGGCCAGATCGCGATGCTGCTGGCGCTGTCGATGCTGGTCGTGTTCCTGCTGCTTGCGGCGCTCTACAACAGCTGGGCCATTCCGCTGTCGGTCCTGCTGGTGGTGCCGTTCGGCATTCTGGGCAGCGTGCTGTTCACGTCGCTGCGCGGCCTGTCGGCCGACGTGTATTTCAACGTGGGCCTCATCACCATCATCGGACTGGCGGCCAAGAATGCCATCCTCATCGTGGAGTTCGCGATCGACGATGAAAAGGGCGGAAAGAAATCGGTGCACGACGCCACCATCGAGGCCTCGAAGCAGCGTCTGCGGCCCATCCTGATGACCTCGCTGGCCTTCATCCTGGGCATGGTGCCGCTGGTCATCGCCAGCGGCGCGGGCGCAGCCAGCCGGCACGCGGTGGGCACGGGCGTGATGGGCGGCATGATCACCGCCACGATTCTGGGCATCTTCTTCACGCCGGTCTTCTACGTCGCAGCCAGGAAATGGCTGAGCAGCAAACGCAGGCACGACGACGACGACCTCCTCGACGACGAGGAACGCCCTGGCACGGCACAACGGGGGCATGACCATGTTTAGAACGATCGCCACGCTGTCGGTGGCCACGTTGATGGCGGGCTGCAACTTCGCACCCGTCTACCAGCAGCCGGCCCTGCCGGTACCCTCGGCTTTTCCAGCCACGCAAGACGCCGGCGCACGCCCCGTCTCGATCGGCACGCCGGGCTGGAACAGCTACTTCGCCGACCCCCGGCTCAAGCAGCTCATCGCCGCGGCGCTCGACAACAATGTCGACCTCGCCGGCTCGGCCGCCCGCATCGAACAGGCCCGGGCCCGGTTCGGCATCCAGGATGCACAGCGTCTGCCCAGCCTGGACGGCACCGCCGGCTACACCCGCAGCCGGCAGCGCATCCCCGCCCTGAACGGCGCGGACGCCGGCACCGTGGTGGCCGACAACTACACGGCAGGCGTGGGCGTCAGCGGCTTCGAGATCGATCTGTGGGGCCGTGTCCGCAACCTGTCGGAGCAGGCCCGTGCGCAGTTCCTGTCGACGGTTCAGGGCGAACGGGCCTTCAGGATCTCGCTGATCGGCCAGGTGTCTGCCGCCTACTACGACATGCGTGCCGGAGAGGCGCGCATCGCGCTGGCCGAACAGACGCTGCAGGGCCGCATGGAAGGCCTGCGCATCGCCCAGCGAAGACTGGATGCAGGGATCACGACGACCGTGGATTACGACCAGTCGGTGCTGCTCACCACGCAGGCGAAGTCCGAGCTGGCCGACCTCAAGCGCTCGACCGAACAGGCGCGTACCTTGCTCACGCTGCTGGTGGGCGGTTCCCTGCCCGCTGCGGCCGAGCCTCCCTTGCCTCTCGAGGCATCGGGTGTCACGATGGTGCTCGAACCCGGCTTGCCTTCGAGCGTTCTGACCGAACGCCCGGACATCCTGGAGGCCGAGCTCAACCTGCGTGCGGCCAACGCCAACATCGGAGCGGCCCGGGCGGCGTTCTTCCCCAATATCTCGCTCACGGGCAACCTGGGTTTTGCATCGCCCGCGCTCGGCGATCTCTTCAACGGCAGCTCCCGCACCTGGTCCTTCGGCCCTGCCATCGATCTGCCGATCTTCGACTGGGGCCGGCGCTCGGCCCAGCTCGATCTGAGCCGCGCACAGGCCGATGAAATGATCGCCGTCTACCAGAGCACGGTGCAGACCGCGTTTCGTGAAGTGGCCGATGCACTGGTCGCCCGGCGGGGCTTTGCCGAACAGATCGAAGCCATGGAGCAGACCGTCGCCGCGCAGACACGGCTGTCCAGAACGGCGACCCGCCGTTACGAACAGGGCCTGTCGATCTACCTCGAAGTGCTGGATGTCGAGCGCAATCTGTTCAACTCCCGGCAGCAGCTCATCGGCCTGAAATCGGCCGCCGTGCAAAACGAGATTTCGCTGTACGTCGCCTTGGGCGGCGGGCGGGTCGACTAGGCCCTGCCCGGCCGTTCAGGCACGGCGCGGACGCGACTTGCCGGCAGCGGGCGGGTTGTCCTCGTGCACCGGCGTCAGCAGCTGGTGCAGCATCCGGCGGTGCGTTTCCTTGATCTTCCGGGTCTCGGTTTCCGCCACGTCCGGGCGGAAGACCATCTTGAGCACGGCGGCGTAGAGCAGCGGTGCCATCACAAAACCGAAGTGTTCGGTGAGCGGCGATTCGCGCAACTGACCGTCCGCGACAAACCGATCGATCCGCCGCTGCTGCTCGTCGCGCGCAGGCACCAGGTCGTCCTCGTGCCACCGCTGTATCAGCTCGGGTATGCGGTGGCTTTCCGAGATCAGCAGCCGGATGATCGAGATGACCTGAGGGGTCAGCTCGTCGTAGCGCTCGTCGATGAAGGCATCGATGCGCTCCCCGAGTCCCTGGCCGGGCTGCGAAGCGGGCCATACACCGTTAGACGGTACCAGCACGTCCTTGAGCAGGGTCTCGAAGATCTCGTCCTTGTTGGCGAAATGCACGTAGAGATTGGCCTTCGAGGTCCCTGCCCGGGCCGCGATTCTGGAAATGCTGGCCGCGGTGAATCCCAATGAACTGAACTCGATCAGCGCCGCATCCAATATCTGCTGCCGCCGCACCTCGGGCACGAGCCGCACACGTTTGCGGGGCTGCCCCGCCGGACTGGCGTCTTTGGC
>ERZ1031720.81-NODE-81-length-12362-cov-6.801089_pt1 | contig 12362 bp, 10 predicted proteins | sample MGYA00518750_ERZ1031720 | MGnify/ENA primary metagenome ERZ1031720 (study PRJEB33718, sample SAMN03160008) | human skin metagenome | collected 2014-04-10 | study: EMG produced TPA metagenomics assembly of the PRJNA266117 data set (Human skin bacterial metagenome and... | reverse complement strand
ATAAGAGACAGGATGTATGCCGAGCGCTTCGGCGTGGCCGATGCGGCCAAGGAACGCGGCAAGCTGGTCATCGGCAACGTGATCAACACCCAGCCGCAGTATCCGGACAGCGTGGTCTCGTCGGCGCTGTGGAAGTTCGAGCCGACCGCCGATCATGCGATTGCACAGGTCAAGGCCGGCACCTTCAAGGGCGAGGAATACGGCGTCTATTCACACATGAAGCACGGCGGCGCCGAGCTCGCTCCGCTGGGCACCTTCTCCAGCAAGATTCCCGCCGAACTCAAGGCCAAGGTCGCGACCAAGGAGGCCGATATCCGTGCCGGCCGCTTCGTGGTCAAGATCGAAGACGGCGCGCCCAAGGCCGCCAAGTAAGCGAGGGCGGCCGTGCCTGCCCTCCTCCCCGCTTTTCCGTCTGCCCTACCGTGCACCCTCCGCCTGCGATGAACCCGCCCGGCACCCGGCCGCCGGCCGCTCCCCCTTCCCAGGGCCTGCCGCCGGCGCTGGCCCTGCACGGCATCACCAAACGTTTCGGCCCGCTGGTGGCCAACGACGCGATCTCGCTCACCTTGGCCCAGGGCGAAATCCTGGCCCTGCTGGGCGAGAACGGCGCAGGCAAGTCGACGCTGATGTCCATCCTGTTCGGCCACTACGTGGCCGACGAGGGGCACATCGAGGTCTTTGGCCGGACCTTGCCGCCCGGTCATCCGCGCCTGGCGCTGGCCGCAGGCATCGGCATGGTGCACCAGCACTTCTCGCTGGCCGACAACCTGACGGTGCTCGACAACGTGATCCTGGGCACCGAGTCTCTCTGGCGCTGGCGCAGCGATCGCGACGCGGCGCGCAGCAAGCTGCTGGGGGTGGCCGAACGTTTCCGGCTGGCCGTCGATCCGGACGCCCGGGTGGGCGATCTGTCGGTGGGCGAACGCCAACGGGTTGAAATCCTCAAGGCCCTGTATCGCGGCGCGCGTGTGCTGATCCTGGACGAGCCGACCGCCGTGCTCACGCCGCAGGAAAGCGTGGCGCTGTTCGAGACCCTGGCCCAGATGGTGGCGCAGGGGCTGTCGGTGATTTTCATCAGCCACAAGCTGGCCGAGGTGCTGAGCGTGTCGCATCGCGTGGCCGTGCTGCGCGCCGGCAAGCTGGTGGCCACCGCCCCCACGGCCGGCACCACGCAGGCCGAACTGGCACAGTGGATGGTCGGCAAGCCGGTCCAGGCCCCCAGGCGACAGCCTGCCGGATCCGCCGCCGGCGAAGTGGTCTGCGAACTGCAGGCGGTGTGCACGGCAGCAGGCAGCCGCGACAGACTCGTCGACGCCAGCCTGCAACTGCGCGCCGGCGAAATCGTGGCGATCGCGGGCGTCTCGGGCAACGGCCAGGTGGCCCTGGCCGAGCTGCTGAGCGGCACCCGCCAGCCGGTCTCGGGCGAGTTGGTGTTCCTGGGCGTCACGTTTCCCGGCAGCCCGACCCAACTGGTCAGGCAAGGTGTCGCGCGCGTGCCCGAGGATCGCCATGCCGTCGGCGTGGTGGGCGATCTGCCGCTTTGGGAGAACGCCGTCTCGGAGCGCCTGCGCGAGCCGGCGCTGTCGCGGGGCGGTTGGGTACGGCGGCAGGCGGCACGCGCGCACGCGGCCCATGTGCTGCAGACCTTCGATGTGCGCGGTGCGGGGGCGGACACACCGGCCCGTGCCCTGTCCGGCGGCAACATGCAGAAACTCATTCTGGGCCGTGCGCTGCTCCCGCCACGCACCGCCGAAGGGCAAACCGCGCCGCCCCCCCGTCTCATCGTCGCGCACCAGCCGACCTGGGGTCTGGACATCGGTGCGGTGTCGTATGTTCATCAGCAGCTGTATGCGGCCCGCGCGCTCGGTGCCGCGGTGCTGGTGATCTCGGACGACCTCGACGAAGTGATGATGCTGGGCGACCGCATCGCCGTCATGCACGAAGGTCGTCTCGGCCCGGCCCGGCCTGCCGCCGACTGGACACGCGAAGCGCTGGGCCTGGCCATGGCAGGCGCCGAGGCAAACGATGCGGCAGACCCGGCCACCGCCTCCGGCCCGGCCTTGGAGACTCCTACGCCATGAGACTGGAAAAACGTTCGGAACCCAGCCGCATCGCCCTGGTATGCGCGCCCCTGGAGGCCGTGATCTTCACGCTGATCGTCAGCGCGTTGCTGGTGGCATGGGCCGGCGCCCCCGTCGGCCAGACCTACTCCCTGTTGCTCAATGGCGCCTTCGGCTCGGTCTTCGCCTGGAGCGAAACGCTCACCCGCGCGGTCCCGCTGATCCTGACGGGGCTGGCGGCAGCGGTTGCCTTCCGCGCACGGCTCTACAACATCGGTGCCGAGGGTCAGTTGTATGCCGGCGCGCTGGCAGCCGTGGCCGTGGGCGGCATGACCGAAGGCAACGGCCTGCAGACACTGCCACCGGCGGTGCTGTTTCCGCTCATGATGCTGGCGGCCGCGGCAGCGGGCGCTGCGCTGCTGCTCGGTCCGGCATTGCTCAAGCGGCACCTGGGCGTGGACGAGGTCGTCACCACGCTGCTGCTGAACTTCATCGTGCTGCTGCTGGTGTCCGCCCTGCTCGACGGCCCCATGAAAGATCCGCTGGCCATGGGCTGGCCGCAAAGCGCCGGCCTCGTGCCCGAGCTCGAACTGGGCAAGCTGGTCGAACGCACACGGCTGCATACCGGCCTGCTCTGGGCCGTGGCGCTGGCGGTGCTGGCCTGGGCCCTGCTGCGCTACAGCGTGTTCGGATTCGATGTACGAGCCACGGGCGCCAACGCCCGCGCGGCGGCTTTTGCAGGCGTGCCGATCGGCCGCACGATGGTGCTGGTCGCCCTGTTCTCCGGCGCCCTGGCGGGACTGGCCGGGGCCATCGAGGTCGCGGGCCGCACCGGTTACCTGACGCTCGACATGTCGCCCGGCTATGGCTACACCGGCATCGTGATCGCGATGCTGGCCGGTCTGAATCCGCTGGGCGTCGTTGCCGCGGGCGTGTTCGTGGCCGGCGTGCTGGTCGGTGCCGACAGCATGAGCCGGGCCGTGGGCGTGCCCACCTACATCGCCGATGTCATCGTCGCCACCTCGCTGCTGTCGGTGCTGGTGGCCACGCTGCTGGCCCAGTACCGCCTGCGTCTGCGCTGATCTCACGGAGCCAGGAAAACCTCTGACATGACCGAACTGTTCGACATTCTCGTCAACCCGGCGCTGTGGGTCGCGGTGCTGCGCATCGCCACCCCGCTGATCCTGGGCACGCTGGGCGTGCTGTGGTGCGAGCGGGCCGGCGTGCTCAATCTCGGCATCGAAGGCATCATGGTGGCCGGCGCCTTCGCGGGCTGGCTGGCCGTCTACCACGGGCTGCCGCTGGCCGTGGGCGTGCTGGTTGCCGCGGCCACCGGCGCGGCGTTCGGCCTGCTGCATGCGGGTCTCACGGTCGGGCTGGCGGTGTCGCAGCACGTCTCGGGCCTGGGCATCACCCTGCTGGCGACGGCATTGAGCTACTACGGCTACCGCGTCAGTTTTCCCAAGGTCGAAAGGCCGCCGTCCATCGAGCCATTTGCGCCGATGGACTGGCTGCCCATTCCCATCCTCGCACAGCAGACGCCCATGACGCTGCTGGCCCTGGTGCTGGTGCCGCTCACCGCCTGGCTGCTCTACCGGACCCCGGCCGGACTGGCCGTCCGCATGGTCGGCGAAAGCCCGCAGGCGGCTGAAAGCCAGGGGCTTTCGGTGGCGCGCACACGAACGGCCGCCATCGTGGTCGGATCGGCGCTGATGGGTGTCGCCGGCAGCTTCATCACGCTGTCGGCGTTCAATGCGTTCTTCTTCAACATGATCAACGGCCGCGGCTGGATCTGTGTCGCCCTGGTCGTGTTCGCCTCGTGGCGGCCCGGCAAGGCACTGCTCGGGGCCCTGCTTTTTGCGTTTTTCGACGCGCTGCAGCTTCGCCTGCAGCAAAGCGGCGTGTTCGACGTGCCCTATCAGTTGTTCCTGATGCTGCCCTACGTGCTGTCCATCGCCGCGCTGGTGCTGGTGGCCCGCAAGGCCAGTTACCCGCAGGCCCTCATGAAACCCTATCGCAAGGGCGAACGCTGAGCGCCCCGCTTCCTGCAGCGCCCCCGTCAACGAAGACCGGCGCCGAGCGCCCGAAGCGGCCCGGCGCTGCGTACACTCTCGCACCATGCCCTGGCACGCCCGACTCCAACTCGACTACACCGCCCGCCGTTCCGCCGTTCCTGCGGACGGTTCGAGCGCGGCCCTCCCGGCCCTCTCGACGGCCCGGACACCGGCCCGCACGGTGGCCCATTTCCGCCACGACGGCCCGCTGCGCATCCTGCAGAGCCTGTATCCCGAAGGCGAATCGATCTGCCACAACGTGATGGTGCACCCGCCCAGCGGACTGGTCGGCGGCGACGTGCTCGATATCGACGTACGGGTCGGTGCCGGCGCGCATGGCCTGGTCACCACACCGGGCGCGACCCGTTTCTACCGCAGCGAAGGCGAACTCGCGCTGCAGACCACCCGGCTGACGCTGGCCGAGGGCGCACGCCTCGAATGGCTGCCGCTCGAAGCGATCGCCTACGACAGCTGCCTGGCCGAGAACCGGCTGAACGTCACGCTCGCCCCCGGCGCGGAAATGATGGGCTGGGACATCACGGCCCTGGGCCTGCCGGGTGCCGACAAGCCTTTCCTGCAGGGCCGGTTCCAGCAGCACATCGAGCTGCCGGGCGTGTGGCTCGAACGGGGACGGATCGAGGGCGCCGACAGCCATCTGATGGACGGTCCGCATGGGCTGGCCGGCCACCGCTGCTGCGCTTCGCTGTTCTTTCTGACCGGCACGCCGCTGGCGCGTGAACGGCGTGCCGAGCTGCTCGAAGCCGCCCAGCAGACCGCGCAGGAGCACGCACAGGCCCGGACCGCCGGCGCCACCAGCCCCGATGCGCAGGTCGTCGTGCTGCGTGTGCTGTCGCCCATGGTCGAACCCGCCGTCGATCTGCTGCGCACGGTGTGGTCACGCTGGCGCCAACTGGCATGGCAACTGCCGGCCGATGCGCCACGCATCTGGTCGACCTGAGCGCGCCGGCCCGAGAGGCCGCCTAGATCGCCACCAGTTGCCGCACGCCGTCGGCGGGCATGTCCTTGCCCAGGCCGCTGCGGATGACCTCGCCGCGCTCCATCACCACATAGTGATCGGCAAGCTCCTCGGCGAAGTCGTAGTACTGCTCGACCAGCACGATGGCCATGTTGCCGCGGTCGGCCAGCATGCGGATCACACGGCCGATGTCCTTGATGATGGACGGCTGAATGCCCTCGGTGGGCTCGTCGAGCACCAGCACGCTGGGCTTGGGCTGCAGCGCACGCGCGATCGCCAACTGCTGCTGCTGCCCGCCCGACAGATCGCCGCCGCGCCGGCCCAGCATCTGCTTGAGCACCGGAAAGAGCTCGAACATTTCAGGGTCGAGCGGCGTGGAAGCCGGCTTGTAGGCCAGCCCCATGCGCAGGTTCTCTTCGACCGTCAGGCGAGAAAAGATCTCCCGTCCCTGCGGCACGTAGCCCAGCCCCAGGCGGGTGCGCTCGTAGGGGCGCAGCCGGTCGATGCGCTGGCCGCCCAGGCTGATTTCACCTGCGCGGATGGGCACCAGTCCCATCAGCGACTTCAGCAAGGTGGTCTTGCCCACGCCGTTGCGGCCGAGGATGACGGTGACCTTGCCGATCTCGGCCTTGAGGTTCACGTCGCGCAGAATGTGCGAGCCGCCGTAGTACTGGTTGACGTTCCTGATTTCGAGCATGTGTGCTCACCTTCCCAGATAGACTTCGATCACACGTTCGTCGGCCTGCACCTCGTCGAGCGTGCCCTGCGCCAGCACCGAGCCGTCGCACAGCACCGTGACGATGTCGCTGATCGTGCGGATGAAGCTCATGTCGTGTTCGACCACCATGAGCGAATGCTTGCCCTTGAGCGTCAGGAACAGCTCGGCGGTGCGTGCCGTTTCCTCGTCGGTCATGCCGGCGACAGGCTCGTCGAGCAACAGCAGTTGCGGCTCCTGCATGAGCAGCATGCCGATCTCCAGCCACTGCTTCTGTCCGTGGCTGAGGTAACCCGACTGCCGGTTCACGCTGTCGGCCAGATGGATGGTGTGCAGCACTTCGGCCAGCCGGTCGCCCTGCGCGCTGTCGAGCGTGAAGTGCATGGACGGCCAGACCCGTTTGTCCGTCTTGAGCGCGAGTTCGAGGTTCTCGTAGACCGTCAGTTGCTCGAACACCGTGGGTTTCTGGAACTTGCGGCCGATGCCCATTTCGGCGATCTGGGCCTCGCGGTAGCGCAGCAGGTCGATGGTCCCGCCAAAGAACACCGTGCCGCTGTCGGGCCGGGTCTTGCCGGTGATGATGTCCATCATCGTCGTCTTGCCGGCGCCGTTGGGCCCGATGATGCAGCGCAGCTCGCCGGGCGCGATGTCCAGCGACAGGCCGTTGATGGCCTTGAAGCCGTCGAAGCTCACGTGCACGTCCTCGAGATAGAGGATGCGCCCATGGGTCAGGTCGAGGTCGCCCGTGCGCACGGCCCGGCCGGTCGACGCCTGACGGCCGCCGGATTCGGTGTCGGCCAGGCTGGCCAGCGTATGGTGCGCGGCCACGCGGCGCGCGCCTTCGTCCATCAGATCGGGGGTCATGCCTGACCTCCTTTCCGGGCCGAGGTTGCATCCGGCGCGGTGCGGCGCAGCCTCCGGGCCAGGCCCACGATGCCCTGGGGCAGGAACAGCGTGACCGCAATGAACAGGCCGCCCAGGAAATACAGCCAGATCTCGGGGAAGGTGGCGGTGAACCAGCTCTTGGCACCGCTGACCGCGAAGGCACCGACGATCGGGCCGATCAGCGTGCCGCGCCCGCCCACGGCCGCCCAGATGGCGATCTCGATCGAGTTGGCCGGGCTCATCTCGCTGGGATTGATGATGCCGACCTGCGGCACATACAGGGCCCCGGCGATGCCGCACATCACGGCCGATATCGTCCAGATGCTGAGCTTGTAGGCCACCGGGTCGTAGCCCGAGAACATGACGCGGCTTTCCGCATCGCGCACGGCCACCAGCACCCGGCCGTACTTGCTGCGCACCAGCCAGCGTGCAAACAGGAAACAGCCCAGCAGCACCAGCCCAGTGAGCACGAACAGCGTCATGCGCATTTCCTGCGTGGCGATCGGAATGCCCAGGATGCGCTTGAAGTCGGTGAAGCCGTTGTTGCCGCCGAAGCCCGTCTCGTTGCGGAAGAACAGCAGCATCGCCGCGAACACCAGCGCCTGCGTGATGATGGAGAAATACACGTCCTTGATGCGCGAACGGAACGAGAAATAACCGAAGACAAAAGCCACCACGCCCGGCACCAGCACGATCAGCAGCAGGGTCGCCAGGAAGCTGCCCGACAGTGCCCAGTGCCAGGGCAGTTCGGTCCAGTTCAAGAAGACCATGAAGTCGGGCAAATCGCTGCCGTAGTTGCCGTCGGTGCCGATCTGGCGCATGAGGTACATGCCCATCACATAGCCGCCCAGCGCAAAGAACAGGCCATGGCCGAGCGAAAGGATGCCGGCATAACCCCAGATGAGATCCATGGCCAGCGCGCAGATGGCGTAACACATGATCTTGCCCAGCAGGTTGACCAGGAAGTCGCTCATGTGCAGCGGACTGTCGGCCGGCACCCACAGATTGAGCACCGGCGCCACCGCGCACACCAGCACCAGGGCCACCAGAAACGCACTCCACCCGCTGCGGGTGAGCAGCGGCGCGGCCTGCGGCAGCACGGTCGGACGGCCTTCGCGGCGCACCGTGGCCGCGCCCGTGGCGCTGCCGAAGGGACGCGGCAGCTCGCCGCCCGTGGTCTCCACTCCCGCCTCGGCGGCGAGGTTCTTGCCTGCTATCGTGCTCATGCTGCCCGTCCCTTCACTGCAAAAATACCCTGGGGCCGCTTCTGGATGAACACGATCACCAGCACCAGCACCGCGATCTTGGCCAGCACCGCGCCCGACCAGCCTTCCAGCAGCTTGCCCGCCAGACCCAGGCCCAGCGCGGCATACACCGTGCCGGCCAGTTGGCCCACGCCCCCCAGCACCACGACCAGGAACGAATCGACGATGTAGCCGCGGCCCAGGTCGGGCCCCACGTTGCCCACCTGGCTGAGCGCACAGCCCGCCAGGCCTGCGATCCCCGAACCCAGCGCAAAGGCGTAGGTGTCGATGCGTGCGGTGTTCACGCCCATGCACGAGGCGATGGGACGGTTCTGCGTCACGCCCCGCACGAACAGACCCAGCCGGGTGCGGGCAATCAGCCAGAACACGCCCATCAGCACCGCGAATGCGAAGACGATGATGAGCAGCCGGTTCCACGGCAACATCAGGTTGGGCAACACGGCCAGGCCGCCGCTCATCCACGAAGGGTTCTCCACACCCACGTTCTGTGCGCCGAACAGACTGCGCACGGCCTGCATCAGCACCAGGCTGATGCCCCACGTGGCCAGCAGCGTCTCGAGCGGGCGGCCGTAGAGGAAGCGGATCACCGAACGCTCGAGCGCCGCCCCCACCAGCGCGGACACCAGGAAGGAGACCGGCACCGCCACGGCCAGGTACCAGCCGAACGCATCCGGCAGGTAGCGCTGGAAGACGCCCTGCACCACATAGGTGGCGTAGGCGCCGATCATGATGAGCTCGCCGTGGGCCATGTTGATCACGCCCATCAGGCCGTAGGTGATGGCCAGGCCCAGCGCGGCCAGCAGCAGGATCGAGCCCAGGCTCACGCCGGTGAACAGCACGCCCAGGCGCTCGCCCCAGGCCAGCGTTTCATTGATGGCCTTCACGGCCTGCTCGATGGCAGCCTTGACGCCGGATTCGTTCTCCTCGCGCAGCCGCTCGTTGAGCAGGGCCAGCGTAGCGGGCGTGCGAGTCTCTTGCAGTGCGGCCACGGCAGCCAGGCGCTGCGCGGGGTCGTCGCTGCCCAGCAGCATGCTGGCACGGACCTGCTCGAGCTGCGCCCGAATGTCGGCATCCTGTTCGGCGGCCAGGGCCTTGTCGATCAGCGGCAGCTTGGCCGCATCGGTCTGGCCCGCCAGGTCGCGTGCCGCCTGGGCCCGTGCGGCCTTGTCGGACGAGAGCAACTGGATCGCGGCCAGCGCAGCGTCGAGTTCGCTGCGCATGTAATTGTTGTTGAGCACATCCTCGGCTTCTTCGGGCGGCTCGGCCGCCGCACCGGTCACGGGGTCGACATAGGCATCGCCCTGCAGCATGAAGACCTGCGTCTCGGTGAACTTGACCGCATCGTCGGACATGGCCTGGATGAAGGCAGCCGTCCGGGCGTCGGCATCGGGGGCGGTCAGCGCCTGGCTCAGGGCATCGGCGCGGTCGGCAGCGCCGCCCGAGGCCATGGCCAGCGCCTGCTCGGTCGTCAGCGCCTGCGCGGGCAGAACCACCAGTGCCGACAGCAGCACCAACAGCGCCGACAGCACGCGCCGCAAAGGGGTGGAGAGAAAATTCATGGACATCGCGGATCCCAAAAACAGCATGCGGGCCGGCCCGGGATGCATCGGCATCATCCCAGGGCCTGCCCGCACTCGGCCCCGGCGGCCGCCGGAAGGCAGCAGGCCGGAGAACGTGGCAGCCGGGCGGCTTACATCTTTTCGGGTTCGTCCTTCTTCTTGTCGTTGCCGGGGATGTAGGGGCTCCACGGCTGGGCCTTGATCGGGCCCTTGGTCTTCCAGACCACGTTGAACTGGCCGTCGGCCTTCACTTCGCCGATCAGCACGGGCTTGTGCAGGTGATGGTTCTTTTCGTCCATCTTCACGGTGTAGCCATCGGGCGCCTTGAAGGTCTGGCCGCCCATGGCTGCGATCACCTTGTCGGTATCCGTGCTCTGGGCCTTCTCGACCGCCTGTTTCCACATGTTGATGCCGATGTACGTGGCTTCCATCGGGTCGTTGGTGATGGGCTTGGTGCTTTGGCCGGGCAGTTTCTTGGCCTGGGCATAGGCGGACCACTTCTTGATGAACTCGGTGTTGGTCGGGTTCTTCACGCTCATGAAGTAGTTCCAGGCCGCCAGGTGGCCGACCAGGGGCTTGGTGTCCACGCCACGCAGCTCTTCTTCACCCACCGAGAAAGCGACCACCGGCACGTCGGAGGCCTTGAGTCCGGCATTGCCCAGTTCCTTGTAAAAGGGCACGTTGGAGTCGCCGTTGATGGTCGAGACCACGGCCGTCTTGCCGCCGGCCGAGAACTTCTTGATGTCGGCGACGATGGTCTGGTAATCGGAGTGGCCGAAGGGGGTGTAGGTCTCCAGAATGTCGGAGTCCTTCACACCCTTGGAATGCAGGAAGGCGCGCAGAATCTTGTTGGTGGTCCGGGGGTAGACGTAGTCGGTGCCCAGCAGCACAAAACGCTTGGCCGCGCCGCCTTCCTTGCTCATCAGGTACTCGACAGCGGGAATGGCCTGCTGGTTGGGCGCGGCACCCGTGTAGAACACGTTCTTCGACAGCTCTTCGCCTTCGTACTGCACGGGGTAGAACAGCAGGCTGTTGAGCTCCTCGAACACCGGCAGCACCGACTTGCGCGACACCGAAGTCCAGCAGCCGAACACCACGGCCACCTTGTCCTGCGTGATCAGCTGGCGAGCCTTCTCGGCAAACAGCGGCCAGTCCGAAGCCGGATCGACCACCACCGGCTCGAGCTTCTTGCCCATCACGCCGCCCTTGGCGTTGATTTCCTCGATGGCCATCAGCACCGTGTCCTTGAGCACGGTTTCCGAGATCGCCATGGTGCCCGACAGGCTGTGCAGCACACCGACCTTGATGGTGTCGGCAGCTTGTGCGAACGAGCTCAGGCCCAGGGCCATGACGCCCAGTGCGACTGCGGAAAGAGCCTTGCCGGCGCGGCGACGAGTGATGTTCATGAAATCCTCCGATAGGAATTGTCGAGATGGAAAAGGCGGTGACGGGCGGCGTCCGAAGCGCTGGGTTGCAGACTCCGGGAACCGATACCTGCAAGCGTACGCAGCCCCTCCCTGCAGGCCAATACGCCATGTGGCGTATGCCGGTCGGACTCAGGGGTGTCGGATCCGTGTCTGCTCTCGAGAACGGGGCAAGCCCTGCGTCGTGCAGGATTCACCGAAACTCCTTACAGTTGGGCGGTTACCGCGCCACACATCCAATCCCGCCAGGAGGAAAAGCCATGACGACAACCCTCGCCCCGACGCCGACCCGCGCCTATGCCGCCACCGCAGCGGACGCCCCGCTGACGCCCTTCGCGTTCGAACGGCGTGCCCCCGGCCCGCAAGACGTGGCCATGGACATCCTCTACTGCGGCGTCTGCCACTCGGATCTGCACACCGCGCGCAACGAATGGCGCAACACCCTGTACCCGAGCGTGCCCGGACACGAGATCGTCGGCCGCGTCACGGCGGTCGGCGATCTGGTGACGAAGTTCAAGGTCGGCGACCTCGCCGGCGTCGGCTGCATGGTCGACAGCTGCCAGCACTGCGCCCCCTGCGACCAGGGCGAAGAGCAGTACTGCGAAAACGGCTTCACCGGCACGTACAACGGCCCCATGTTCGGCGGCGAGAACACCTTCGGCGGCTACTCCACGCACATCGTCGTGCGCGAGTCCTTCGTGCTGCACATCTCGCACGACGAGTCCCAGCTCGCGGCCGTCGCGCCGCTGCTCTGCGCCGGCATCACCACCTATTCGCCGCTGCGCCAATGGGAGGCCGGACCGGGCAAGAAGGTCGGCATCGTCGGCCTCGGAGGCCTGGGCCACATGGGCGTGAAGATCGCCGCCGCGATGGGTGCGCACGTGGTGCTCTTCACCACCAGCGCCAGCAAACGCGAGGATGCGCTGCGCCTGGGCGCCAGCGAAGTCGTGGTCTCGCGCAATGCCGATGAAATGGCCGCGCATGCCAACAGCTTCGACTTCATCCTCAACACCGTGGCCGCACCGCACGACCTCGATGCCTTCATGGCGCTGCTCAAGCTCGACGGCACCATGACGCTCGTGGGCGCGCCGGCCGAACCGCATCCTTCGCCCAACATCTTCGGATTCATCATGAAACGCCGCCGTCTGGCGGGCTCGCTCATCGGCGGCATCCGCGAGACCCAGGAGATGCTGGACTTCTGCGCCCGGCACGGCATCGTCTCGGACATCGAGACCATCGACATGGACACCATCAACACGGCTTACGAGCGCATGCTCAAGAGCGATGTGAAGTACCGGTTCGTGATCGACATGAAGAGCCTCGCCGCCGCCTGAGACCGAAGCCGCACGGCACGATCCCGGAGGGCTGCAGACAGCCGGTGCCTGTCTCTTATACACATCTGACGCTGCCGACGAATAGAGAGG
>ERZ1031720.80-NODE-80-length-12438-cov-6.044254_pt1 | contig 12438 bp, 11 predicted proteins | sample MGYA00518750_ERZ1031720 | MGnify/ENA primary metagenome ERZ1031720 (study PRJEB33718, sample SAMN03160008) | human skin metagenome | collected 2014-04-10 | study: EMG produced TPA metagenomics assembly of the PRJNA266117 data set (Human skin bacterial metagenome and... | reverse complement strand
CGAGATTTCTGCCTGTCTCGTGGGCTCGGAGATGTGTATAAGAGACAGGCCGCCAACGTGTCGATCTCCAAGCTGTTCATGGCGGGTATCGCCCCCGGCCTGATGATCGGCATGGCACTGTGGTTCACGTGGTGGTGGCTGGTGCGCAAGGACAAGTTCGTGGCACCGCCCCGGCAACCCCGCGCCGTGGTGGTCCAGGCGCTGAGAGATGCGGCCTGGGCGCTGATGCTGCCCGTGATCATCCTGGTGGGCCTGCGCATGGGTGTGTTCACGCCGACCGAGGCGGCCGTGGTGGCTGCGGTCTATGCGCTGTTCGTCTCGACGGTGATCTACCGCGAACTCAAGCTCGGCCAACTCTACGGCCTGTTCGTGAGCGCAGCCCGCACAACGGCCGTGGTGATGCTGCTGGTCGCGGCCGCGATGGTCGCGGCGTGGCTCATCACCGTGGCCAATCTGCCCGCGGCGGTCATCGACCTGCTGGAGCCCTTCCTCGACAGCCCCAAGATGCTGGTCTTCGTGATCATGGTGCTGGTGATCATCGTCGGCACGGCCCTGGACATGACGCCCACCATCCTGATCCTGACGCCCGTGCTGATGCCCGCAGTCATTGCCGCCGGTGTGGACCCTGTCTACTTCGGCGTGATGTTCATCATCAACACCGCCATCGGCCTGATCACCCCGCCGGTGGGCGTGGTGCTGAGCACGGTGGCCGGCGTGGGCCGCATGCGCATGGACGAAGTCACGCGTGGCGTGCTGCCCTTCATGGCCGCGCAGTTCTTCGCGATGTTCATGTTCGTGCTGTTCCCGCAGCTCATCACGGTGCCGGCCAGCTGGTTCTCGCCGTAAGCGAAGAGCTCCGAGAGGAAGGGCGCGGCCCGAGCCGGCGGTCCTCCTTCCGAATCGTCGGCAGCGAACGCCGATGACGATCTGTCCGGGCGATCGTGAAGCCCCGATACCCAGAAAGCCCAAATGCGATCTCGCACCGTGGGCTTTTTTCATGGGCTTCTGGTGTTCGGCGACTCTTCGTTGCAGACGTCGCCGCCGACGACATCCCCGTTCGCTACGGCCTTGCGTGGATCAACGGGATCCCTCGGTCTTGCCCTCGGGAACATAAGCGTTCGCAATGACCTCGCCTGTCGGTCCGGACAGCGCAGCCGCCTGTGGCCCATCGCGTACGGACAGCGGCAGCAAGGGGAACAGCAGTTCGGCCACCCGATAGGCTTCCTCGAGGTGAGGGTAGCCCGAGAAGATGAAGGTCTCGACGCCCAGCTCGCGGTACTCGAGCATGCGCGCAGCGACTTCTTGCGGATTGCCCACCAGCGCCGTTCCTGCTCCGCCGCGGACCAGCCCGACGCCGGCCCACAGGTTGGGACCGACCAACAGGCGTTCACGGCTGCCGCCATGCAGTTCGGCCATGCGGCGCTGCCCCACCGAGTCGTAGCGTGCAAAGGTCTGCTGCGCGATCGCGATGGTGTCGTCCGTGACGTGCTCGATGAGCTCGTCGGCAGCCCGCCACGCGGCCTCGCTGGTTTCGCGCACGATGACATGCAGCCGGATGCCGAAACGGACTTTGCGGCCATGCAGGGCGGCGGCCTTGCGCACCTTGTCTATTTTCTCGGCCACGGCGGCCGGCGGCTCGCCCCAGGTGAGGTAGACATCGAGCTGTTCGCCCGCAAGCGCGATGGCCTCGTCCGAAGAGCCGCCGAACCACAGGGGCGGATGCGGTGTCTGCACCGAGGGATACAGGCGACTGGCCCCATCGACCTTGAGATGCTTGCCATGGAAAGTGACGGTCTCGCCCGCCGAGACACCGCGCCAGATGCGCAGGAACTCGTCCGTCAGTTCGTAGCGCTCGCGGTGGTCGAGGTAGACGCCGTCGCCCTGCTGCTCGACAGGGTCGCCCCCGGTGACCACATTGATCAGCAGGCGGCCGTTGGAAAAGCGGTCGAGCGTCGCAGCCTGCCGGGCCGAAACCGTGGGCGATTGAATGCCCGGGCGGATCGCCACCAGGAACTTCAGGCGCTCGGTCAGCGGAACCAGGGAAGACGCGACCACCCAGGAATCCTCGCACGAGCGGCCCGTGGGGATCAGCACGCCTTCGTAGCCCAGGGCATCGGCCGCTTGCGCGATCTGCGCCAGATAACGGTGATCCACCGTGCGTGCACCCTGGGTCGTCCCCAGGTAACGGCTGTCCCCATGTGTCGGCAGAAACCAGAAAACTTGCATGCGTCAAAACTCCAGCGCCCGAGGGGCGACCAAAGCCTTGATTTCAAGACAAAAACCGGCGCGGCCATGCTTGTTTTCCGCATAAGCTAAGACCGGCGCGAACCTGCATCAGCCCAGAAACTCGAATCCCATGGTGCGGCCCTGGTAATAAAGCCCCCCGTCCTGGACGATCAGAAACAGGGCACGGGTGTTGCCGGCATTGTGATGCGAGTGGGCGGCAGCGGCCGGAGTGACCAGTGTCGACCAGGGCTGCCAGCCGACCGCCTGGCCCTCGATCCGGGTATGGCAGTTCTCGCCCTCGACGACCAGCGTCAGGGCCGCCGAGTTGTGGCGATGAGCGGACTGATCCGTCCGGGGCGGCAGGCTGTTGAGGGACAGCGTGAGGGTGGGCAGGATGTTCCTGCCGTCCTGCAACGCTTCGCTGGAGAAGACCACGGCCAGCCCGGAGGTGCCTTCGTCGGGCCGGCTCGCATGGATGAGATCGAGCTGATGCCGGATATCGCCGGCCTTGAACTGCACGGTGGGCAGCATCTCTTCGGGCTGGGTCGATGGGCGTGCCTTGGTGAAGGCATACAGCGGCTCGTCCGTGACCACCCACAGCACGGCCTGCGAAGACAGCGCGCCGAGCACCAGCGGCTGGCCGCCGGCAAAGAACATGAGATCGCCGGCCTGCCAGTTCAAGGTCTCGCGCGGGGTTCGGCTCCAGCCTTCGCCGGCGATCACGAAACACAGCACCCCGCTGGCCAGGAACTGCGCATCCAGTGTCTGTCCTTGCCGGATGTGCGCGTAGCGCGCGAGCATGAAGGGCGTGGTCGCCGCCGACGGGCTGCCCAGCGCTGCGGACTGGTCGCACACATGCCAGCCGGTCGTCTGGCCGGAGCCGAGCGCGGCCGCCGCCACGTCGTCGAACGCGTGGGCCGGAACCACCGGCAGCTTGACGTTGAAGGCGTTGGCCGAATTGAAATAGCGGGCCTGGGCCTGCGCCGCATTGGCCGGTGCAATCGCGCGCTGCGCGCCCAGTGACGACATGAGCGGCCGCGCGTCGATCGCGCCGGCCTCATTTCCAGAACACATAACGTCTCTCCACAAAGCTGACGGCGCCGAAAAACAGCAGGCTGCCGGCCGATGCGACGAAGATGGCCGACCAGACTTGCACGAAGTCGACCTGCAGAACGGCCTGGTAGATGGTCCAGCCCAGTCCGTGATAGGCGCCCAGCATTTCGGTGACGATGGCGACGATCATGGCACGCACGGTCGAGACCCGCATGCCCGCGGCCGTCAGGGGCATGGCGGCCGGCAGCCGGATGCGCCAGAGGATCGCGGCACTGCTGGAGCCGAAGCTGCGCATGAGATCGACGATGCGCTGGTCGATGTTGCCCAGGCCTGCCAGAGCGTGCAGAAAGACCGTGAAGCCCACGGACAGCGAGACCATGATGATCTTGGACTGCGGGCCGATGCCGAACCACAGCAGGATCAGCGGCGCGTAGGCGACCACGGGCACGGAGTTCAGCGCGGTCACCAGCGGCAGCACGGGCTTGCGGGCACGCGGCAGCATGGTGAGCACGATGGCCAGCAGCAGGCCGGCCAGGGTGCCGAGGCAGAAACCCACGACGGCTTCCATGAACGTGGTGCCGGCAGCCAGGGCCAGGGTCTGGTACTGCTGCACGGTGGCCAGCAGGATGCTGCTGACCGTGGGCAGCACATAGGCCGGCACGTCCAGCAGGCGGGTCAGCAGCTCCCAGAGGACAAAGACGCCGACGATGCCCGAGGCACCCCGCCAGGTGGCGGAAGACACGCGCGGAAACACCCGGCCGCCCGCGGCCTGGCCTGCAGCAGGCACCGGCGGCTGCGCGGTCTTCGGGGAAGAGGACGGGAGGCTTGTACTCATAGTTCGCTTTTCCAGAAAACGATGCGCTGCTCGGCCAGCGCCACCACGGCAAAGAAGCCGGTTCCCAGCAGGCCCGAGGCCAGGATCGCCCCCCACAGGGCCACGATCTGTTCGTTGTACATGGCCTGCAGCAGCAGCACGCCGAGACCGACGGTGTCGCCGAACCACTCGCCCGCAATGGCGCCCAGCAGGCTCAGGGTGCAAGCCAGCCGCAGAGCCACGAAGATCTTGGGCAGCGCGGTCGGCAACTGCAGGCGGATCAGCAACTGCCAGCGGCTGGCGCCGAAGCTGCGCAGCAGGTCTTCCTGACGCCGGTCGACCGACTCCAGTCCCTGCAGCGTGTTGACCGTCACCGGGAAAAAGGTCAGATAGAACGCGATCATGGCCTTGGCGAGTATGGTGTTGCCGAACCACAGCACCACCACCGCACCGAAGGCGATGACCGGGATCGTCTGCGAGATCACGAAGATCGGAAACACCGTCTCGCGCAACAGCCTGGACTGCCGGAAGATCACGCCGAAGAGCACGCCCACCACGGCACCGCCGGCAAAGCCCAGGACGGTTTCGCTGAGGGTGCGCAGGAACCCGTCGACATAGGCCTGCGGCGAGGCCGCCATGGCCTGCAGCACCACGCTCAGCCGCGGCAGGTAATAGGGCGAGATGTCCAGCAGGATGACCGCGCCTTCCCACAGCGCCGCCAGCGCCAGGATCATGGCGAGGGCCTGGCCGGCCAGCACTGCGAGTTGGCGGACCGATCCGGCCCGTTGCGCGGCGGCACTCATGGCAGGCGGTCCTGCTTGGGAATGCTGTTGAGGATGCTGCCGTCGAAGGCGGACTTGAGATCCACGGCCTTGGGCAGGGCCTTGTTCTCGAGCAGGAAGTCGTGGGCCGTCTTGATCGCCGCGTCATCCACATAGAACAGGCCTTCGGTCTTGGCCTTGCCTGCCGTCATCAGCCGGTAGGCCTCGGTCAGCATGTACTCCTGATGCGCACGGTTGAGCGTGGGCGCGACCTTCATGACGATGTCGACGGCTTCCTTGGGATTGGCCATGGCGTCGCGCCAGCCGCGGATGGAGGCGGCCAGGAAAGCCTTGACCAGCTCGGGCTTCTGCTGCGCGGTTTCCTTCGACACGATGAGGGTATCGCGCGGGAAGGTCATGCCGAAGTCCTCGGCGACGAAGGTCTTGAGTTTCTCGGCACCCATGCGGTCGCGGATGGTGTAGAGCTCGTTGTACCAGGTGGCCGTGGCGACGTCGATCTCACCGTTCACGAAGGGCGTGACGCTGACCTGCTGAGGCTGGACATCGACCTTGGCACGGTCGACGCCGGCATTCGCCAGCATGCCGAACAGCACGTAGTTGGCGCCGGTGAACCAGGTGGTGACCTTCTTGCCTTCGAAGTCCTTGAGGCTCTTGACCGGGCCGTCGGCCCGCGTGACGAACACGAAGGGCGTGATCTGATGCGCCACGCCGACCGCCACGATGGGCAGGCCCTTGTCGATGGCCCCCATCACGCTGTCCGTGCCGCCCGACAGGCCGAAGGTATCGGCACCGGTGGCGACCAGGTTCTCGGTCAGCAGATTGGGGCCGCCGGGATTGATGGTGAGGTCGATGCCTGCATCCTTGTAGTAGCCCTTGGCCTGGGCGTAATAGAAGCCGGCGAACTGGGCTTGGGGCAGCCACTTCAGGCGAAGCGAGGCCTTCACGGGGGCGGCGCTGGCCTGGGCCAGCACCGACAGGCTGGTCAGTCCCAGGGTCGCGGCGATGACCAGTTGGGTCAGCAAACGGCGTTTCATCATCATCGGCTCCAATTTGAAAAAAGTGAACGAACAGGCGAGAGAAAGGGATATGCAGTGGGGTGGGTACGCCGGTCAGGTGCGATAGCTCGGGTCCAGCCGGTCGAGGCGACGGAGCAGGCCAGGCCATTCGCGTTCGCCTGCGACGAGGATGTCGCCCTTCTGCTCCCAGAACTGCCGGGCGGCTTTTTCATTGACCTCGTGCGGCGGGATCAGCAGCGGGCCGGCGCCACCGGCTGCGGCGGCCTGCATGTCGAGCTGGATGCGCGCCGCCCGCTCGAAGTAGTACAGCAGCATGAAAGCTTCGGCCGCCGTGCGGCCCACGGTGAGGATGCCGTGATGGCGCAGCAGCAGCACCGGGTGATCGGCGATGTCTTGCACCAGCCGTTGCTGTTCGTCGAGATCGAGCGCCACGCCTTCGTAGTCGTGGAAGCCCTGGCGTTGATAGAAACGCATCGCGAACTGCGACAGCGGCAGCAGGCCTTCGGTCTGGGCCGACACCGCGAGGCTGGCGTCGGAATGGGTGTGCAGCACGCAGACCGCGTCATGCCGGCCCTGATGGATGGCGCCGTGAATCACGAAGCCGGCCACGTTGACTTCGTGAGGCGAGTCGTCGAGCTTGTTGCCGTGGATGTCGATGCGCACCAGGCTGGAGGCCGTGATCTCGTCGAACAGCAGGCCATAGGGGTTGAGCAGGAACTGGTCGGTGGTGCCGGGCACCCGCATCGAGATGTGGTTGTAGATCATGTCGTCCAGCCCGAGGCTCGCCACCAGCCGGTAGCAGGCCGCCAGGGACACGCGGGCCTGCCACTCCGAGGCATCGATGTGAGCGGGACGATGCGCCATCACGGATACGGGTTTCATGCCGGCCGCCCTTGTGTCGACATGAAGGACTTCATGCTCTCCTCCTCGATAGCATCGAGCAGGATGCGCTTGCGTTCGATGAAGTCCGGCGAGGTGACGATGTCGGGGCGGCGCGGGCGCGGCAGATCGACGGTCAGTTCGAGCTTGACGCGCCCGGGGCGGGCGCTCATGGCCAGCACCCGGTCGCCCAGGAACAGGGCCTCGTCGACATCGTGGGTGATGAACAGAATCGTGCGGCGGTGCTTCTGCCAGACATCGAGCAGCCAGCGCTGCATCATCGTCCGGGTCAGTGCATCGAGGGCACCGAAGGGTTCGTCGAGCAGCAGCAGATCCCGCTTGAACATGAAGGTGCGCATCAGCGCGACACGCTGGCGCATGCCGCCCGAGAGCTGGTGCGGATACTGGTTCTCGAAGCCCGCCAGGCCGAACTCGGGCAGCATGTCGAGCGCCATACGGCGGGCATCGGCGCGGCGCATGCCTTCCATCTCGACCGCCAGGATGGCGTTGTCGATCACGGTGCGCCAGGGCAGCAGCAGGTCGCGCTGCGGCATGAAGGACACCTGCCCCAGCAGATCGCGGGCCTTGCACTCGCGGCCCAGGAAGTCGAGCCGGCCGCCGGCATCCGGCTCCTCCAATCCTGCGACGATGTTGAACAGCGTGCTCTTGCCGCAGCCGCTGGGGCCGACGATCGTCACGAATTCGCCGGGTGCGATGGCGACATCGAGGTCGCGCAGGGCCTGGACGGAGCCGAAGGTCTTGCTCACGCCGGTGAGCGACAGCAAGGGCTTGGCGCCGGCTCGGGCAGCGGCGGGCACGGTCTGGGTAGGGTTCATCGGTTCGGATTCACTGCTCTGGAAGAAGGTGGCGGCGGAGTGGACGGTGGTGCTCATGTGACGCTTTCTGGCGATGAGGCCGTGGTCAGGGCCTGCAGCATGTCGGCCAGCACGCGCGTGCCGAGCCAGAGGTCGTGCGGCGATGCGTACTCGGCCTCGTTGTGCGTGATGCCCAGATGGCAGGGCACGAACAGCATGGCGGATGGGGCCAAGGGATTGAGATAACGGGCGTCGTGCCCTGCGGCAGAGGGCAACTCCAGGGTGGCGATGTCCTGCGCCTGCGCGCAGTCCTGTGCCAGTTGCCGCATGTCGGCGGAAAAACTCAGGGAATCGGCTGCCGACAGGCGCTGCACCACGACCTCGCACGGTCCGCGGTGCTCGGTGCACAGTCGCTGGACCTGCTGGCTCATGGCGTTCAGGCGATCGGTGTCGGGGTGGCGCAGATCGATCGAGAAGACCGCACGGCTCGCCACCACCGACGGCGCATTGGGTTCGACCTCGAAGCGCCCGACGGTGAACTTGGTGACGTCGTCCTCGTCATGGAAAACCTGTGCCATGGCCTGGACCATGGCGAGCGCAGCCATCAAGGCATCCTTGCGTTCGGCGCGCGTCGACGTGCCGGCGTGAGCGGCCTCGCCCAGCACCTCGATCCGCCAGGTGTGCTTGCCCTGGATGCCGGAGACGATGCCGACGGACAGGCCCACCCGCTCGAGCACAGGACCTTGTTCGATGTGGGCCTCGACATAGGCGGCCACAGGGCCGCCCAGAGGCCGCAGGACGACCGGCGACAGCCCCTCGGGGGCCAGCAGTTCGTCGAGCCCGCTGCGCGTGGCGGCGAGGGCCTCGTCGACGCGGATGCCGGCACCGTCCCGCACGGGCAGGAATTCGTCCAGCTCGCGCGCACCGGAAAACGCGGCCGAGCCCATCATGCCGGGCGCAAAACGCGAGCCTTCCTCGTTCATCCAGGCCACGACCTCGATCGCACGCACCGGCCTGTGGCCGGCTTCGACCATCGCCTGCACCGCCTCGAGCGCCGCCACCACGCCGAACACGCCGTCGAACCGCCCGCCGGTCGGCTGGCTGTCGAGATGCGACCCGCTGAGCACGGGCGGCAGCCCGTCGTCGAGCCCCTCGAACCGCAGGAACAGGTTGCCTGCCGGGTCTCGGCTCGCCTTCAAGCCCAGCTCATGACCCCAGCGCACCATCTGCGCCTGGGCCAAGGCGTCTTCCCGGCTCAGGGCCTGCCGGTCGACGCCGCCCTTGGCGGTTGCGCCGAACCGGGCCAGCGTATCCAGGCGCGCTTGCAGGCGTTGCTGGCTGACGTGACGGGAGACGGGTTGGTCGGGGGCATTCAGGGGCACGGCGCAGTCCTCAGGACGTCTTCATGATTTCGGCAGGCGTGGAGCGCGGATCGCGCGCCAGCCACCGGCCTTGCTCGACCGTGGCCAGGAAATCCGACACCAGTTGGTTGAACAGGGCCGGTTCCTCGATGTTGAGCGTGTGGCCGGCCTTGGGCAGCACGGCCAGTCCGCATGCGGGAATCACGCGCTTGAGGAAGATGCCGGGTTGCAGGCAGTGATCGTCCTCGTCGCCGACCATGACCAGCGTGGGCACGGCCATCGCCTTGAGCTCGGGCTCCAGGTCGTAGATCGACGGACGGCGTGCCTGCACGCCCTGCATGGTGCGGGCCGAGCCCAGCGAGGAATGTTCGCCGAGCTGGGTCGCGAACTCGAGCCAGCCCCGCGGGTCCTTGCACTGAAAGATGATGCGCGAAGCGGCCGTGGAATAGGTCTTGGAGAACTCGGGCGCCCCCCGGGTCTCGAACTGCCGGGCCACCTCGAGCGACACGCCGCGGAAGTAATCCTCGTACTGCTTTTCGGCACCGTAGCCGGCTCCGGCGACGACCAGCGACAAGGCCATCTGCGGATAACGCAGGCCGAAATGCAGGGTCGCAAACCCGCCCATCGACAGGCCCACCACGTGGGCCTTTTCGATCTCCAGCGACTGCAGGATGTCGGCCATGTCGTCGACGGCGATGGCTTGGGAATAACGCTCGACATCTTCGGGGATGTCCGACGGCGCATAGCCTCGGGCGCTGAAGGTGATGCAGCGGTAGCGGCGCGCGAAATAGCGCATCTGGGGCTCCCAGCTGCGCCAGTCGCCACCGAATTCATGGACGAACAGGATCGGCGTTCCGCTGCCCGTTTCCTCGTAGTAGAGACGGGTGCCGTCGCGTGCGGTGATGTGGGGCATGGTGGCGGCTCCCGTTCTCAAAACAGCCCTTGGGGCAATTCGATGGTGCGGGCGCGTTCGACCATGGCCGGCAGCTTCTCGCAGAATGCGTCGGCCCAGGCCTCGGGCACGGTGAGGCTGACCTTGACGAAACGATCGCCGAACGTCTTGGTGTGGTACGTGCCCTGGCGAATCATGATGCCCTCGGCCTGATAGGCGGCAACCAGCGCTTCCGGACGGATGCCGGCAGCGACGGTTTCGATGACCAGCAGATTGGCCTGCGAGGGATAGACCGGAATCGACAGGCCGGGCACGCGGGCCACGGCCTCGGCCACAGCCGCCTGGTTGCGCCGCAGCCGTGCCTTGACCGTCGGAAACCATTCGGCCTTGGTCTTGAGTCCGGCAATCGCCGCGCGCTGCGACAGCACGTTGCTGCCCAGGTTGTTGGGCGGCGCGGCGGCGACCATCTCGATGATGTCCGGATTGGAGATCACCGCGCCCAGGCGCATGCCCGCCAGGCCCAGCCACTTGGAAAAGCTGTAGGTCACCAGTGTCTTTTCCGGGTAGAACGGATAGGCCGGGGTGAAGCCGTCGGCGAACTGCGCGTAGGTGGCGTCGTGGATCAGATAAGCCCCCACCGAACGGGCGATGGCGGCGAAGGCCTCGATCTCTTCGGCGGTGTGGCAGGTGCCCAGCGGGTTGTTCGGATCGACCAGGTAGATCACCCGGGTCTGCGGCGTGACGGCGGCCTGCAGTTGCGCCGGGGTCAGCTTGTAGTTCTGGGCCGCGTCGTAGATCGGCAGTTCGACGACCCGTGCGCCGGCCTCCCGGGCAAACTGCATGGGCCAGGCCCAGCTCGGATCGGTGGTGACGAAATCGGTGCCCGGCTGGCAGATGCGGCGGCAGATGTTGTAGAGGGCCTCGACCGCGCCGTCGGTCACGAAGGCGCAGGCATCCGTATGGGCCAGTCCGAAGTCCTCGACGATCAGGCTGCGCAGTTCCTCGAAGCCGGCGGGCGGGGCGTAGGCGTGGTAACTGCCGTCCTGCAACGCGTCGATCACGGCCTGGATCACCGTCGGGTGGGGCTCGAAGTGGTTGGTGTTCTGGCCGAGCCACATCAGCCCGGGGGTGTTGCACAGCCGATCGAAATAGGCGTTGCGTGCTTCGAAGAGTCGCATGGTGGATCTGCCTTTGCTGCGCTCAGATGATGGAGCGGCGCGACGCGATGCCGCCGTCGATGGTGACGATGGTGCCGGTGATGTACTGCGCGCGGTCCGAGGCCAGCCAGACGATCAGGTCGCCCACTTCCTCGGGTTGTGCGGGACGCTTGGCCGGGTACTTGTCGAACAGCTCTTCCCAGCGGCCTTCGTCGCCGTACCAGTCGAGCGCACGGCGCTTCATGAGCTTGACCATGCGGTCGGTCGCCACCGGTCCGGGATTGACGCCCACCACGCGGATGCCGTCGTCCAGGCTGCGGCCGCCCACGCCGCGCGTGAAGGCCATCATCGCGGCATTGCCGGTGGTGCCGACGATGTAGTTGGCATCCCAGTTCTCGCCCGAGTTGCCGATGTCGTTGACGATCACGCCATGGCCGCGCTGCTTCATGTGCGCATAGATCTCGCGCGTCAGCGTGGCGTACGAAAAGATCTTCATGTCCAGGCTTTCGCGCCACTGGGCATCGCTGAGCTTGTCGAGCGGGCCGGGGGTGGAGTCGGCGGCGTTGTTGACCAGGATGTCGGCATCGGCGCAGCGCGCGGCCAGGGCGATCACGTTCTCGGTCTTGGAGAGATCGGTGGCGTGGATCTCGACCGTCACGCCGAACCGGCGGACGAGCTCATCGCGGGCTTCGGCCAGCTTGTCTTCGGAACGGGCAGCCAGATGGAGCTTGCCGATGCCCTCTTGGGCAAAGCTGAATGCGGTAGCCAGTCCGATGCCCTTGGAGGCGCCGGTGATCAGTGCGGTTTTGCCTTTCAGACCGAGATCCATGATGCGATGACCTTTCTATGTATACAGAGTGTTGTGCATGTCGCCCTCGTGCTGCCGTCTTGCATGCATGAGGCGGATGCGCTCTGTTCAGCAAGGGGCGTGCCAGATGGAACCCCTTGTTTCAGCCCCTCTTCAAGGTCGGACGAGCCGTCTCCATGCACCATATGCGGAGACGAGGATACGCATTGGTGCATGCTTGCATCGTATTGATGCATACACAGATTAATTCAATGTATGCAAGAAGTCGGTCGGCGATGTTTTCCAGCGCCGTGGCTGGCATGATTCCAGCTATGCTTGTGCATAGGATCTTCCTGATCGCCACACACTGATTTCAATGACAACAACGCTTACGCGCTCCGAACACGTGCAGCAAATCCTCGAGCAGGAAATCTTTTCGGGCATCCTGCAGCCGGGCGCCCGGCTCGATGAAATGGAGCTGGCCGCGCGCCTCGACGTTTCCCGCACCCCCGTGAGAGAGGCCCTCCGGCATCTGGCCGCAGCCGGGCTGATCGAGATCCGCAATCGCCAGCCCGCACAGGTGGCCCGGCTGTCGGCGCATAAGCTGATCGAGATCTGTCTCTTATACACATCTCCGAGCCCACGAGACAGGCAGA
>ERZ1031720.79-NODE-79-length-12472-cov-9.274221_pt1 | contig 12472 bp, 10 predicted proteins | sample MGYA00518750_ERZ1031720 | MGnify/ENA primary metagenome ERZ1031720 (study PRJEB33718, sample SAMN03160008) | human skin metagenome | collected 2014-04-10 | study: EMG produced TPA metagenomics assembly of the PRJNA266117 data set (Human skin bacterial metagenome and... | reverse complement strand
CGAGATTTCTGCCTGTCTCGTGGGCTCGGAGATGTGTATAAGAGACAGCTGTGCATCCATCAGCAGCACGGCGGCGATGCCGCTGTCACGGCGGCCGCGGGCGGGTTGAAGCTCGGGGGTGGCGCGGATCTGCGCCAGGATGTCGGGCGAGGCGTTGATGAGCACCCAGTCCGCAGAGCCTTCTTCACCCACGATGAGCGAGGATTGGGTGCGTGCATGGACGATGGGGTTCGCGGCGTCGGGCGAGGCGGCGTGGGCCGAAACGGCGGGCTGACCGGCTGTGCGGCGCGCCAGGGTGCAGTTGCCGCAATTGCAGTTCCATTGGGGAAAGCCGCCGCCGGCGGCGGAGCCCAGGACTTTGATTTTCATGCGCGGGGGAGCAGACCGTGAGTGTCGTGCCGGGCGTCGGGGCCGATGGCAGACAGGGGGAAACGCAGAGGTGCGACGGATGCCGGCCGGCACACCGGCCTTGTCCTGGCCCGGGATGGGACGGGAAAGGCCGGTGCGGCGATCAGCGGTTGAACACGTACATCGTGATTTCAAAGCCGAAACGCAGGTCGATGGCCGTCGGGGTTTCCCATTTCATGATCTGTGACTCCTGTGTCGTTGGATGGAAGAAAAAAGAATGAAAAGAGCACCGTGGCGCACCGGCCGGTGTGCACGGGCTCGAGGCATTGTGCGGGGCGGGATGGGCGATGTCGCGCGCTGAAACCATGAAACGGGTCTCATGATTTTCATGAAAATGCGCCGGCTCGCAGGGGCTATGCAGGCTGTGTATCGGAAGCGGCCATGCTTTTCTTAGAATCCCGGCATGTCCAGTCATCGGCTCTTTCCCGATCTCGAGCCGCATGCCTGCGGCCACCTGTCCGTGGGCGGCGGTCACGAGGTGTATTGGGAACGGGTCGGCCATCCGAGCGGGCGGCCCTTGCTGTGGCTGCATGGCGGGCCGGGCAGCGGCGCCTCGCCGCGGCAACGGCGTTTCTTCGATCCGGCGCGCTGGTGCGTGACCTTGTTCGATCAGCGGGGCTGCGGGCGCAGCACCGTGCGGCCGGACTTGGGCGGCGGCGAGGCCGGTGCGAGCATGGACGGACAGGCGCATGCCTCACGCCGGGTCTTGCACAATCGCACGCCCGATCTGCTGGCCGACATCGAGTCGCTGCGGCGGGCCGCCGGCGTGACGCGCTGGGTGGTTGCGGGCGGATCGTGGGGGGCCACATTGGCACTGGCTTATGCGGCGCGCTGCCCGCAGGCGGTGCAGGGGCTGGCCTTGCGTTCGCCTTTCCTGGCGTCGCGCGGCGAGGTGCAAGATCTTCTGAGTGCGCCCCCTGCGGGCGTGCATGCCGTGGTGCAAGCCGCCTGGGACCGCTTGGCGGCGGCCCTGGCGATGGGGGACGACCTGGGGCCCAGGGCGGCGGATCGTGACCTTGCGCAGGCCCATGCCGTCTTCCGGCAGGGCGGGGAGGCGTGCCGTGGGCTGGCCGTGGCCTGGAGCGTCAACGAATGGGCGCGCTCTGCGACCCCCGCTACGCTGCAGCAGGCGCTGGACCAGGGCTTTTTGACGGCCCCCGTCGAATGGGCCCGGCGACTGGGCGATGCCGATGACCTGTGGCGTCGCGCGTTGGTTCAGACGCACTATCTGGTCCATGGTTGCTTTGTCGATATGAGCGCTGTGCTGGCCGATCTTTCCGGCGGCTTTGCAGGTCCCGTGGTGCTGGTGCGAGGGGCGCTCGATGCCCTGTGCCCGCCGGGCAACGCCGACGTCATCGCGCAGGCGCTTCGAGCCGGCACAGCGCGGATCTGGACGGTGCCAGGCGCCGGGCACGATGCGCTGGACGATGGCATGGTGGCGGCCTGGCACGACGCGCTGAATGCGCTGGCGCACGATCTGGACCTTACCGAGGCCTGTGCATGACCTTGCGCGCACGCATCAACCTGATCATCGCCAGCCTGATGCTTGTGGTGGTGGGGACGCTGACGGTGGTCGATCTGCTCGGCACACGCAATGCGGTGCGCGAGGAGATTTCCGCTTCTCACCGGATCGCCACGCAGTTGGTGAGGGAAGTGCTCGAACACTATGGTCAGGGGAATGCCGGTCAGCTGGTGCAGTTCCTGACCCGGGTCGGGCGGGTCCGGTCCAACGACATGACGCTTTATGCGGCCGACGGGCAGGTGCTCTACCGGTCGCCGCCCTCGGCCTACAAGCAGGGACGGGATGCGCCGGGCTGGTATGCCCGCCTGGTGATTCCGGATCTGCAGCCGGTGGAGCTGCCGGTGTTTGGCGGCTCGCTCGTGATTCGTTCGAATGCCTCCCGGGCAGTGCTCGATGGGTGGGACGACATGAAGGCGCAGATGCTGGGCACGCTGGTGCTGCTGCTGGCGGTGAACCTGCTGGTGTTCGCGATCGTGGGGCGCTGTCTGCAGCCCTTGTCGGATGTCCGGGCCGTGCTGGACCGGATGGGACAGGGCGACTACGCGGTTCGCCTGCCGAGGCTGCCGGGGGCCGAAGCGCAGTCCATGGGCGAGGCCGTCAATCGACTGGGGGCCGCGATCGAGACGAACCGGGCGGCCAGTCTGCAGGCGGCACAGGCCGAAGCCCGGCTGGCGGCCGAGCGCGGTTTTGTGCAGGAGCTGCAGTCGCGCATCGAGGCCGAACGCCGGGATCTGGCGGCTTCGCTGCACGACGAGATGGGCCAGTCGGTGACGGCGGTGCGCACGCTGGCCCATACGCTGGTGCAGCGCTGCGGGGCGGCGCCCGGTGGGGATCCGGCGGCGCGCCGGGCCGGGGAGTTGCTGCTGCGTACCACGGACGGTCTGTACGATGCCATGCATGCGCTCATTCCGCGCCTGCGTCCGCCCGCGCTGGACGCGTTGGGACTGTCTGCGGCGGTGGCCGATCTGGTGCAGGGCTTGCGGATCCAGCATCCCGGTATCGCATTCGAATTGAACCTCCCGGATGCGCCGGATCTCGCCTTGCCCGAGCCTCTGCAGATCGGCGCCTACCGCATCGTGCAGGAGGCCCTGACCAACGTGCTCCGGCATGCCCAGGCCACCCGTGTGCAGGTGGGGCTGGTGCGGCGCGAACACGCACTGCATCTGCAGGTCGACGACGACGGCGTCGGCATGGCGCGGCCCGAGCCGGTGGCCGGCCGCTACGGCCTGTACGGCATGGTGGAGCGGGCCCAGGCCCTGGGCGGGGCGCTGCGGCTGGGCCGTTCGCGTCTGGGCGGCCTGGCCGTGAGAGCCCGCCTGCCGGTCGACGGCTGGGTGATGCCCACCCCGGTCCCGCCTCTTGCCTGATCGTCCCGACGACAACCGAAAATTTCAGATGCCTGCTGCTGCCACCTTTCCCCCCGCGTCCTCCGCCCTTGCACCGGCCCTGCGGGTCCTGCTGGTGGACGACCATGATCTGGTCCGCATGGGCTTCCGCTTGCTGCTGGAGTCGACGGCGGGCATCGAGGTCGTCGAGGAGGTGAACAGCGGCGAGTCGGCTCTGGACTGGCTGCGGCGCTGGCAGGCCACGCCCGAGGGGGTCGCCGGCGAATTGCCGGTGGATGTCGTGATCATGGATGTGTCGATGCAAGGCATCAGCGGGATCGAGGCCACGCGGCAACTGCTGGCGCGTGCGCCGGGGCTGCGGGTGCTGGCGCTCAGCGCGCACGAGGACTCCAGCCACGTGCGCCACCTGCTGGCGGCGGGCGGGCTCGGGTATCTGTCCAAGCGCGCCGATCCGCAAGTGCTGGTCGAAGCGGTGCGCTGCGTGGCGCGTGGCGAACGGTTTCTGGATGCGGCACTGGCTCAGCGCATGGCGCTGCAGGCGCTGGCGCCCGCACCGCAGGGGACTGCGGCCGGCGAGGCAGCCGGACGGCATGGCGTGGTCGCAACGCTGTCGGAGCGCGAGTTCGAGGTCTTCCTGCATCTGGCCCGCGGTCTGTCGGCGGCAGACATCGCGACCCAGCTGCACATCTCGCCGCGCACGGTGGGCACCCATCTCTACCACGTCAAGCAGAAGACGGGCGCCCGCAACCAGGCTGAAATCACCTTGCTGGCGATTCAGCAGGGGCTGCTGCAGGTCTAGGCCTGCTCGCGAAACGGGCGGAGCCCAGTTGGCCGTCAAGGCTCGCCCTCACAGGCCCTTCTGCGTGGCCGCGGCCAGTGTCCGGGCCACCCAGGTCATGGCTTCGGGGACATCGTAGTTGCCGGCATGCGGCTGGTCCCATGCCAGGCGATCGTTCAGGTCGAGCACATCGGCGTCGGCGGCCAGGGCGCGGCTGAGGTTGATCGACACGGTGAAGGCCGTATCGCGGTCGCGTGTGCCGTGGCGGACATACCAGTAGGGGGCCGTGGTGGCGGTGGTGCCGATGTAGCGCATGGGGTTGATCAGCTTGACCTGCTGGGCGATCGGATTGCCCGTCTGCGCGAGGTAGGACGCCCAGGAAAGACCCGTGTCGGCATAACCGATGCCGTCGCCGGCCACGTCGTTGTGGGTCCAGCTGTACTCGGTGAAGTTGGAATAGGCCTGGCTGGACGTGCCGAAGAGGTTCGATTCGCCGCTGCTGGCGGTGACGGTCAGGCCTGTCTGGTCGAACGAGGGCGCATTTTTCATTTCACCATGACTCCCGCACCGAGCTTCGCTGGACTACGCCGAAGCCCGATACAGCCGGTTCATCAATAACATAGACGAGTCCAACATGTGCCGGGGCTTTCCGAAACCTGATCCGGCTTGCGCCCGCATGTTTCCCTGTGGTCCTTGGAGGTCGGGTCTTTTCAAGGAGTCATCGTGGCAAAAATCAAGCTCACCAAGCCCGCTGTCGATGCGGCGCGACCTCAGGCACCGGCCGTTGAACTTCGGGACATGCTGGTGCCCGGCACTCCTGTGCAAGGCTATCCCAGCCGGCCGCAAGGTGTTGCTGGCGGTAGAGTTGATTATCGATCATCTAAAATTAGAGGCGGCTACGGTCAACCTGGAGACTAATTATGAGCAGCGCGAAATTCCACCCCAAAATAGTTAGAGAGATGATTGCTGCAGGCTTAAATATAGAGGCTTAGGCATACGCTCTGGAATATGCAAACAAAGGGAATGTGCGAGCAGCCATTGCTATGGCAGATATTGAGTACTCAAGCGGATGTGAAAATTCAAGTTTGGCTTGGATGCGGAAGGCGGAAGAGCTCTCTAAAAATAATGTAGAAGGAAAGATTTACCTCTCTTCCGCGTACCGACGCGGATTGGGTGATGGGGACGCTATTCATCGAGCAAAGAAATCGATCGGGCTTCTCGAAGAAGTTGCAGAGGCAGGAAATGTCCCCGTCATCATTGAAATGTATGAGAACTATATGCTCGGATTGAATGGCGTTCAGAAAGATTTGGAGCGAGCTCGATATTGGGCAAAGAAGGCTAGGGCCGCCGGTTTTGATATTGAGATTTAATTCAGTGAGGCGGTGTTTTAATAATCTAAGACGGGGGAGGTAATATGGCCAGAACATGGTGCTATCCTCTGCGTGTTTTGGCCATTGCCGATCCGTTCATTCAGAACGCCACCAATCTGCAGAGCTACAACCGTTATGCCTACGTTACAAACAATCCGCTGACTCTGACTGATGTTGGAGGAGGAAAATTTGGAAATGGAGCAATTACGGGAGCGTATGGATATTTGTTCAGTCAATGTGCTCATACCGATTGTTCGGACATAAAACCAAGCTCCGATATTTCGACGAATACGTCCGATGTATTAACATACAGTGTTGGCGGAGGAGGCGTTGCTGGTGTAGGTCATGTGGGTTAAGCATTGATGCAGGCCTACTGTTTGCATCTGATCTAACCGACATGTGCATTGCGGTAACAGAGTGTCGCATATTGGGACCTCAGGCTGGATGGGGTGCAGGCATGAGCGCTGGAATCTCTCAAGGAGCACCCTCAAGCGGGCGATCAAGCAGTGTCGGCCCTACTTATTATGGCGGCCAAGGATTCTTTGGATCGATATCTGCATCAGTAGATGAATCTGGCAACTTTGGTGCTGCCAGAGGCATCATTAGAGGCGGAGTGGGTACTGCGACAGGATATGGTTTAGCAGCATGTACACAATGGACTGGCTGTCTGAGGAAATAGTACTTATGAAAATTATTTTGACATTGATTCCAATTTCAGTTCTTATTTTATTGGAAATTATTGGAAGAAGATTTGTTTCAGGAAGACGGTTATGGGCTTGGAGATTTGGCGAGTTTGGCTTGTTTATTGGAATAATCTCTTTTCTTGCGGCAGCCTTAGGTTTGGACATTGAAATTGCCATAAAAGTTGCATTTTTTGGATTTTTTGTTGTTTTATTAAGCATATTTTTATTGACAGTAATTTTCAAAGAAGACTCTGAATAAATTCATCCCCAATTGGACTGACTGCAAGTAGAGGGCATCTGAAGCCTACCGTGCTGGGAGGGCTCACGGGTGCAGCTTTCGGAGCCATTGGCGGATACGGTCGGTACAACAACTGGGGGACCGTGAGCTTCACGGCGGCTCATGCTGCAGGCGGCTGTGTAACCTCTGTAGCGTCCGGGGGGGGGTCTCGGGGGCGTTGGCCGCCGGGTGCGACCATGTCCATTCGTTTCGAAGGTGATGGCGCCACGATATTTAATGGCATAAAAGCGATTGCCGTTGGTGGGACAGCGAGCGTATTGGGAGGTGGAAAGTTCCGAAGCGGAGCTACTACTGCAGCATACGCATACCTTTTCAATGAGCTGAGTCAAGCGGCACGTGAGCGTCTTATTTCGGCGGGAGCTGCTGCGGGCGGAGTTGGAGGTGGTGCGGTCGCACTAGGTTGCGGCACAGCTACGGGAGGAGCTTGCGCCCTGGGGGGCCTGCATTAATTGCTGGAGGCGCTGCCGCCGGAGGGATCACAGCCGATAAATTGGCGACAGCATGGGATCAACTTGAGCGGCTATATGATCGAGCAACTGAAGGGGGTGAAGAAACCTCGGTTTATGCATTAAGAGCATCAACATCCGGAAGCTATCCTACTGTGAGAGGGGGAATGGTTTACCTGAATGAAGGTGACGTTTGGAAGTACGGAATAACCAATGACACATTTGAACGTTATTCCCTGTCAACACTGAATTCCCTTTCATTGAATATGGATGTTCTCTATACAGGAAGTAGATCTCAAGCCTACGTCGCTGAAAAGGTTAAATTAATTGAGTATGTCTATGAGAAGAAATCCTTGCCTCCCGGTAACAAAATTTTTAAATAAATCATGAAATTTAGAGTTGGCTGCATTTCATATGATTTGGCTTTAACCAAATTAAATAAAGTTACATCCCCTTTCGAGGATGTCCTCAATAAAAATCTAGGATCAGTGGAATATGGATCCAATATCAATCAAATTTCCATATTTTTTGTTTCACTAAATGACGATGAAGAATTGGACCAAAAATGGTTATCAAAGCTTAATAAAATAGGAAAATTTAAAATTCCTTTTTCAAAAAATGAAGAATGGCGCGGTTATTTTGGACTGGGTATACACATAAAGCCATCTAGAGTAAATTCCAATTCCGAATCAGATCTCAGAATTATTTTATTGAATAAATTAAAAAACCAGATGGAGTGTACAGGCAGGAAAATACCCACCAACCTCAATTATGAAAAGCTAGTATCTGACATAAAACAAATACTGAAAATCACATAAATCCATAGCAATTGCCGCTGAGTTGTGGCTGCGGTCGCTGCGTATTACACGGGCGGTCTCGTGGCCGGATGGCTACAAGCTGGCGGGTTCGCCGCAGGTGGGACGGCCTTTGCCACCGGAGGTTGGCAACTGACCGCACTAGGCGGATCAGTGGCTGGGGCCTCGGGCGGTGCAGTAGCTGGCTTGATTACAGGAGTCCAATGTGACAATAATTCAGTATTTCGAGGTAATTGATTGACCACAAGGACTCTTGCAGCCCAAATTGGCAATATGAAGGAACGATATCTAACGATGGAGACTCAATAGTCGTTGAAGGTGGCAGATTTTTGAGGGTGGACAGAATGTCATCTACACCCGGGCTGGACGGACGCCAAGCCACAGCTAACTTTTACCCTCTCGATGTACAAGGACGGATAATTCCCTTGATGCGTGCAACACTTGGGCCTGATTTTTCTGTCGGAGGCCATGTGCTGCCGTATATCACCTCAACTGCTATTGTGGACTCACGTTTCTCATCAAATCGATGGACAGTTAGAGTACCCAGGCAACAGGCACCTCACGACAACTCGTCTGGTGTTTGGATGAACATCTATACATGGAAGATCAAATAAAATGTACTCCCGATTGATTTTTGCAATTCTATTGAGCGGCCTCTCGTGCACTGCACAGTCAAAATTACCGAGTCGAGAGGATTGCATTGTAAGATTTACTGTGATTTGGCAAGAGGATTCGAGTCAAGTTAACTCTGAAAATGTGAGGCTGGCAAATATTATTGGAATGAAAGCAAAAGAATTTGGGGTCGCTGGATTAACGGTTCAGGGGGAGGCTCGAAATATTTATTATTTACAATTCAAAGAGGCATGTGATAAAAAATTGATTATTACACAAAAAATTATTGATAATTGGGCGCCAGATGCGCCCGTGGCAATAGACAGAATGGGGGTGTCCCCTTCGATTGAAACAATAGATTTAAGGGGGGATTCTTGGGTTGACTAGATTATACTCAGTCACCGTCAAGACTTCTTCGTGTGGCAGCACTGCCGTTCCAATCGGAAATTGATCGGATTATTCTTGAAGCTCCGCTACTTTCCAAAAATCGAGTTTCAACTGAGGACTTTTGAATGGATGGAATCCCCTCGCAATAGCAATGCCGGGCTGTTCGGCGGTGATTGCAACACAGTTTGGCTAAAGATCAGGTGATAATGCTGGGGATTCCATGTCAATCATGAAAGGTTATCTAACTCGGAGGGGATCATGAAACGGCTTTTTCTAGTCTTGGCCTCACTTGGCCTAATAGCTTGCAAGAAGAATATTGACTTCGGCGAAAGCCCTGCCACTTTATTGGCGACATATCGATCAAATTTTGATAACTTAATCGAGATTTGCAAATTAGAGGGTAATGTTTTTCAAATTGATTTCAAAAAATCTAATGGCAAAGCAATAGATCGCAGAGGCAAAGAAATCAAGATCAATGATGACGTTGAAGCTGATAAAAAAATATTGGAGGAGAAAGTTAAAATCAATAAAATCAGTTGCATCAGAGATTTTAAAATAAATAAATTAGTTGCTGTAAGATTCTACATACTAAATGATAAATTTTTATTCATTGAAAAATACAGTGCATTGCTCTATATTAATTTTAATAGCCACGAATACATCACTGGTGGAATTAATCAGGGGCAGCTAGTTAATATTGAAGAAAATTGGTATTATGAGAGGTCGTTGTAGATTGAGAGTTAATCATTGCGCCATCTGTGGCTTTGGATTTCATTAGGCGCTTCAAATACTTGCAGTGCGGAGTGCAGAAAATCTCGTTGATTGTCGCCTTGGGCTTAAAAGGCACCTCGACAAAAAAGCCCCCTTCTTTTGTGCGACCTCGGTAGCGTTCGGCGGAGGGTGTGTCTCGAGGGCTTTGGCGGCTGGTTTTGTCGAATATGTTTGTTTAACTGGGGACTGGAAAATACGGTGTTTGATGGCGTTAAGGCCAGCGCCATAGGAGGTGCTGCAGGTATATTGGGGGGCTGCAAATTCAATCGTGGAGAAATTGCTGCCGAATATGCCTATCTCTTCAATCAGGCCTTTATGGCACAACGACTCACCATTCACTACCAGCGCCTGGATCATTGGCGGAAGGGACATAACAGCAGCTCACGCTGTTATGTTTGATGCGAAAATTCCTTCGCATTTGGAGGGAGTTGTGTCTCCGGCGCTTTTGACTCGCTCGGCGTTTCGGGTTTTGATGGAGATGCCGGAATTTCTCGCGAAATTATTAAAGGGTGAATTGGAGGCGCCGCAGATGCCACGGTTGACTCTTGCACTCAATGGGGTTTATTTGTGAAATGAAGTATCAAATGATTTGCATGGCAATATTCATCTATACACCTCTGCTAATTATATTTGAATTAATAGGTCGAAAATTTCTATCGAAAAAATAAGGCTCTACTGGAGATGTATTTTGATTTCAATGTCAGTGGGTGTACTTTTTGTCATAGCGGCCAAGTATTTTCTGGTCATAGAGTATGCATTAATTGGGATGGCGGCTTCGGCACTCTTCTCAATGTATTTCGTAATCAAGGTGATGACCTTGGTTAACGCAAAGCAGTAGGTTGCCCAGTTATTGAATAAAGATTTTTCATTAAAATAAAGTGAGTGCTGATATATTTTCCTTCATAATGAATCGTTGGGTTGCCTCAATGCGATGAGTTATGACATGCCTGGTATAAATTTGAATCTTGAATAGGGGATTGCTCGCAGTGTGACAGTCGGTGGAATTGATTTAATCTATCGAGCCCATCGATTTAACGGTGCTACCGTTAATGTTACGTGTATAACAGGATCGCGGCAATGAATAAATATTATCAAGCGCTGACGGAGCAAGAACGCGTTGCGCAAAAATACTCTCCATAGAATTTGGGGATCATCAAAAACTAAAAGATCAAGTTGACAACATCACGCTGCGTTCGATTAACGAGACTCTTTTCGAACTCACCCCAATTTCCATAAATCCGCTAAAAGAGAAAACCACAGGTAAGAGATTTGGCGTTCCGGTTGAATGTACATACAAAGACACCGATGGCTCAGTTGTATATGTTGATTTTTGGCCAGGAGTTTCCAGAAATCCGCCTGTGCGTGAGCGAGGAGCTGTATGTGGCCCAGTTGCAGAAGCTGCGCGGGCAGGAGGTCGACGTGACCGTGGGGGGCGTGCCCGGCGATCTACCCGCCGGAGAATTCGTGGTCGAACCGTTGATGAAGACCGTGATGGTGCCCACCGTCAGGAAAGGCAGCCCCTGGATGAAGGCGCGTACGCTGGCCGACCTGCAGTCGGCCCGCTGGGTGTTCACGGGCACGACGGGCGAGCTGGGTTACGCCAAGCTGCTGTTCGAGCGGCACGGCCTGACGCCGCCGCCCGTGGGGGCCGTGGTCAACTCGACGCTGGCGCTGATGTCGCTGGTCGCCACGGGCGACTACATCGCCCTGATGCCGCTGCAGATCGCCCGGCAGGCACTGGCGATGAACTACATCGCCATCGTGCCCATCGAGGAACAGGGCTATCCGCTGGAGGTCGGGGCCATTCTGCGGGGCGAAGCGGCCCTGTCGCCGGTGCTGCGCCACTTCATCGCGCATCTGCATCGGTCGGCCCATCATGCGACCAACCTGTTCAGGGGGGGAAGCTCTTCATTTATGAGTGCATGCCAGGCGTTATCATCGCCGCATCGTTCCCCTGGCTGGCATGGCGGCCGTCCGGCCGGGCTCGAACCGTAGTTCCCCCTCCGGCGGCCTAGCCGTTTTTGTCTGTTTTTTCGACCGGGTTCGCCGTGCGTCTCAATTCCATCAAGCTCGCTGGCTTCAAATCGTTCGCCGAGCCGACCAATTTCCTGCTGCCGGGGCAACTCGTCGGCGTGGTCGGCCCCAATGGTTGCGGCAAGTCCAACATCATGGATGCCGTGCGCTGGGTGCTGGGCGAAAGCAAGGCGAGCGAGCTGCGCGGCGAGTCCATGCAGGACGTGATCTTCAACGGCACGACGACCCGCAAGCCGGCCAGCCGGGCCAGCGTCGAACTGGTGTTCGACAACAGCGACCACCGCGCGGGCGGCCAGTGGAACCAGTTCCCGGAAATCGCGGTCAAGCGGGTGCTCACGCGCGAGGGCAACTCGAGCTACTACATCAACAACCAGGTGGTGCGCCGGCGCGACGTGCAGGACGTGTTCCTGGGCACCGGCCTGGGCCCGCGCGCCTACGCCATCATCGGGCAGGGCACGATCAGCCGCATCATCGAATCCAAGCCCGAGGAGCTGCGGCTGTTTCTGGAGGAGGCCGCGGGGGTCTCCAAGTACAAGGAGCGGCGGCGTGAAACCGAGAACCGCCTGTCGGACACACGCGAGAACCTGACGCGGGTGGAAGACATCCTGCGCGAGCTCAACGCCAATCTCGACAAGCTGGAAAAGCAGGCCGAAGTGGCCAGCCGCTACAACACCCTGCAGTCGCAGGTGGCGCTGCGGCAGCAGCAGCTGTGGTTCCTCAAGCGCAGCGAGGCCGAGGCCGATCAGGCCAAGATCCAGACCGAAGGCCTGCAGGCGGTCAACGACCTGGAGTCGCGCATGGCCGACCTGCGCCGCATCGAGGCCGAGCTCGAGACCATCCGGCAGGCGCACTACGGTGCCGGCGACAAGGTCAACCAGGCCCAGGGCCAGCTGTACGAGGCCAGTGCCGAGGTCGGCAAGCTCGAGGCCGAGATCCGTTTTGTGGTCGATGGCCGCCAGCGCGCCGAGCAGCGCTTGGTGCAGCTCAAGGAGCAGCACGCCC